>Ga0155202_160_pt1 | contig 1020 bp, 2 predicted proteins | sample RifCSPhighO2_02_FD_106170 | JGI IMG/M metagenome (GOLD analysis project Ga0155202, IMG submission 106170) | Omnitrophica WOR_2 bacterium RIFCSPHIGHO2_02_FULL_63_39 | reverse complement strand
GCGACTACTCGGTGGATGAGGTCCTCACGATCAAGCGGGCCGAGATCGACGTGCAGGCGCAGGAGGAGCTCCAGCGGATCCTCGATAGCTATGGGGCAGGCGTGCAGATCGTCACCGTGAAGTTGCAGGATGTCACTCCGCCCGAGCGCGTGCAGCCAGCCTTCAACGAGGTCAACGAGGCTAAGCAGGAAAAAGAACGAACGATCAACCAGGCGTGGGAGGCCTACAACAAGGTCATCCCAAGGGCCAAAGGCGAGGCTGAGAAGACGATCCGCGAGGCGGAGGGCTATGCCGTGGACGTGGTCAATCGCGCCAAGGGGGAGGCGCAGCGCTTCCTGGCCACCTGGGAGGCGTACCGCCAGGCCCCGGAGGTGACCCGCAAGCGCCTCTATCTCGATGCCATGGCGCAGGTGCTGGCGACCTCGAAGCAGAAGTACATCATCGATCCCAGCCAGCAGGCGCTCCTGCCGTTCCTGCAGCTGCAGAAGGGAGGAGCGGAGTGATGGCGCGATTCATCTCTGGGCTGCTCGTGCTCGTCATCCTCGTGGCCCTGGTGCTGGCCGGCGGGGTGTTCTACGTGGTCACCGAGGCTCATCAGGTAGTCATTACCCAATTCGGGGAGCCGATCGGAGCGCCGATCACCGCGGCCGGCTTGCACCTCAAGCGCCCGTTTATCCAACAGGCGAACTACTTTGACAAACGGCTCATCGAATGGGACGGGCTGCCGACGCAGATTCCGACCAAGGACAAGAAGTTCATCTTGATCGATGAGGTGGCCCGCTGGCGCATCACCGATCCGCTGCTCTTCATGCAGACGGTCGGCAGCGAGCTTGGCGCCATGGCCCGCTTGAACGACATCATCGGCTCCGCCACCCGGGACGTGGTCACCGGCCACATCCTCCAGGAGGTAGTGCGGTCCTCCAACCGGCTGCTGGATGAACCCATCGAGACGGGAGAAGACATCATCCTGCCGGCTGAAGTCGGCGAGCGGATCGAGAAAGGCCGCGATGAGCTGACCCG
>Ga0155202_132_pt1 | contig 6716 bp, 8 predicted proteins | sample RifCSPhighO2_02_FD_106170 | JGI IMG/M metagenome (GOLD analysis project Ga0155202, IMG submission 106170) | Omnitrophica WOR_2 bacterium RIFCSPHIGHO2_02_FULL_63_39 | reverse complement strand
ATCTATGCCCGCTCTCGCCGCTACCCGCATCCTGCGTTGATCGTCTATTCGGACGACGACTTCCCCAAAGGTTTCGCCGCCGCCTTCCATGGCGCGTGAGCCCTCCGCTCGACGCCCCCCTGAGTTGCTGTCCGTGTATGTCGTCGTCGCCGGTCCCCGAACCTGGCGCAGCCTCAAGCTGGCGCTCGATACGGGAGCCACGTATACGATGCTGCCGCCCGATCTGCTCTTCGACGTGGGCTATGACCCCACGAAGGCCCAACGACACCTCGAGCTGTCGACCGCCAACGGCCTCGTCGTCGTACCGCTCCTGCGTATCGGGACGCTCAGGTGCCTGGGGCTGACACTCAAGGACGTGGAGGTGGTTGCTCACCACCTGCCTCCGGAAAGTCCTGTCGAAGGCTTGCTGGGGTTGAATGTCCTCACACATTGGACGCCCTTCCGCGCTTTTTCCCAGGCCGCGCAGCCGTTTCACCGGCCAACGACGCGCTAACCCGATCACTTGCCAACCCGTCAACCGCATCGGTCGCGACGCTTGACACCCCGTGGACCGGCGTGGTAGGGTGACGGGCGTAATGAAAACCGCCTCAGAGGTCGTCGCGGGCTTCTTCCTCGATGGAGCAAAAATCATCTTCGCGTCACTGGTCGTGGGTCTCTTCGTCCCTGGGGCCGTCCAGGGCATTCCCTGGGTGACGCTGACGTCCGGTCTTGTGATGACGGTGGTGTTTCTCGGAATCGCCATTCGCCTGTCCACGACGGTTGTTGAGGAGAGACCCCGATGACACTCATGCATTTCTATATTGCAGCCGGCATCCTGGCGTTGATCGTCTTGCTGTGGCTCGGCGCCACGAAGCGAAAGTAATCCCATGAGCGACATCACCCTCGTGGTCATGATGGTCATTGTCGTGATCGCTGATCTCGCGGCACTCGCGTGGTACGCGAAACGTTAGCCCGTCGCCCCACAGCGCTGTTCTCCTCCCAACCCCCTGATCCCCTGGTTGCCTGATTTCCCGCTCCCCTGATCTCCCGATTTCCTGATTCCCTGACCCCCTGATCTCCCGCTAACCCGCTCACTCGCCTCCGACCCATCGGTCGCGACGCTTGACACCTCGCGCGCCGTCGTGGTAGGGTGGAGACACAGATGCCAACACGTGGAGCCCCCCGGGCAAGCCCGGCGTACCCTGTTCCCACGCCCCGACGGGGGCGACATCCCGCCCACCGGTCCGCTGAAGTACAGCCGACGGGGCCCCCGGCCAAGGCCGGGGCCCGATGGCGGGGTCGACACACCAAGCGCCTCCGCCAACGGCGGATCAGCTCCGCGCCGGTGACGCCGGGGCTGAAACCACGGGGTCTGCGGGCAGACGACGAGTGGATCCGGCGACACTTCGAGGAACTGGTCGACACGTACGCCGGCCAGTATGCCGTCGTTGCAGGAGGCGAGTTGTTCGTGGGGCGCGATCCGGTCCAACTCGAACACAAGGCCCGTCGCAAACACCCGAAGGCGATGCCGTCGATTCTCCGCGTTCCTCGTCCGGAAGACTTCACGTGCGCCCTGTAGTCTTTCCCTACAGTCTCCATCGCGGCATTCCCCATCCCATCATTCCACTGGAAATCCGTGGCGCTCGCGGCGAATGGAAAACCATCTGGATGTACGTGGACTCCGGCGCGTTCGTCTCGATCCTGGCCGAAGGGGAAGCCCGCGTGCTGGGTTTGGAGATCGAGCGCGGCCAGTTGACCTATTCGATCGTCGGGGATGGCAGCATGATTCCGGTGTACGTCCATCAGGTGCCGATCCGCGTGGGATCGATTGAGTTGACCGCACGCCTGGGCTTCTCGCCCCGACTCGGCGTCGGGTTTAATCTCTTGGGCCGTCAGGATCTCTTCACGCATTTTGACGTCACCTTCAGCGACGCAACCCGCACCGTCACCTTCCGTCCCCGCGCGTGACCGCCTTCTCCGCCCCATCGTGCAGCGTGCTGGGCGGATCAGCCCCGCGCCCTTGACGCCAGGGCTGAAACGCGCTAACCCGCTTGACAGACCTGACGACGCCACGATACACTACAGAGTACCATGAGCGTACGAACGATCCAACCCATCGCCGCGATTCGTCATCGGCATCCCCGCGAGTGGCTCTTGATCGAAGTGGCTCGTCTTGACCGTCGAACCACAACCCCCGTAACCGGGCGACTGGTGGCACACGCCAAGCGTCCTGAGCGCCTCGAACGACAAGCGGCTCGTACCAAGGGTCTCGTTTATCTGGTCTTTGGCAGTGATACCCTCCCCAAGGGGTATGCCGCCGCCTTCTAAGGTCTTTCCGCTCGATCCAACCAAGCCGCTCATTCCTGTTGATGTCCTGCTGGAAGGCCCCCAGGGCCAACAGCTCATCCGCATGGCGCTGGACACCGGGGCCACCTACACCATCGCCCCTCGATGGGTGCTGCAGGCAATCGGGTACCAGCCGTCTGCCACAGGCCAGAGCATTGAGTTCATCGCGGCGGGCAGCGTCGAACGCAAGCCGTTGGTCACGGTTCATGGTGTCTGCGCCTTCGGGGTTCGTGTGGCGAAGTCGCCCGTGGTCTGTCACGACTTGCCCGCGCAAAGTCCCGTGAGAGGGTTGTTGGGTCTGAATTTCCTTCGGCATTTCAACGTCCACCTGAACTTTCTGTCTCGCCGCCTCGTCCTCTCACCCCGCTAACCCGCCAACCCAGTCACTTTGCCACTTCGCCACTCGTCACTAGCCACTAGTCACCAGCCACTGTTCACTACTCTTAAAAGTCCGTCCCCAGGTCGGGCCCGCCGCCCTGATACAACTGCCGGACCTCGCTGGCGGTGAGCGAACGGTTGTAGACCCGCACCTCATCGAGGGTGCCGGAAAACGGTTGGTTGGTGCTCTTGCGGTTGCCGATCTGGACATCCTGCGCCGTGCACGAGTTGCGCCAATCCACATCCGTTGCCGAGGAGACATTGAGCGCGCCGTCTACGTAGAGCGTCGTGCCGGCCGTCTCGCTGACCGCCACCACGTGGCGCCAGACGCCATTGTTGACGGTCGCGGTGCCCGTGACGGTGCTGCTGCCGCCATCATGCACCGTAAGTACTCCGCCCGACACTCTGAAATAAAAATCCCCGCAGACGCCGGACTCGTACTCCGAGATGATCTGGTAGTCGCTTGCGCCGGTCAGCTTCACCCATGCCGAGACCGTCGCGTTGTCCCCGAGGTTACCCAACGCGTCGTTGCCGAGGGAAACTTTGTCATCCGTTCCGTCAAAACTCAACGCGTAGCCCAGCCGCCCGCTGGCCCAGGTCGGGGTGGCCGGCGAGGCGGCCAAGGTACCGGTGTAGCCGTTGCCCGTGGCGTCCGCCGCCGAGGTGCCGGTGTTCTCATCGAACTTCCACCAGGCTAGCGGCCCGTTGCCCACCAGCTCGCGCACGTCGCTGGCCGTCAGCGCCCTGGTGTAGATGCGGACGTCATCGAGAGCACCATCAAGATACCGACTGGCCGTGAGCCGATCGCTCGCCAGGTAGACGGTTTCTCCATTGAGCGTGGCATAGGTCGTGGTGACGGTGCTGTCTGAGCCGGTTTCGGCACCGTTGACGTAAAATCGCGCCACGCTGGTGTCCCACGTAATACAAAAGTGTACCCAGTTTCCTAGTGTCGGTGTCGCAACCGTATTGCCATAATAGATGTCGACCACATTGGCAAGAAGTGTGTCCTTGATGATCACCCGCCATTTATCATTGGTATCTAAAAAGAGCCGGAAGTGGGCATTGGAAACCGTCACCAAGCCCTTGACATTGGTACCGCCGCTGAGGGTATCGAGTTTGACCCACACGGCCACGGTCCCGCCGGATCCCGTATTGCCGGAAAACGACGCTTTTGAGGCATAATCATCCGTCCCGTCAGCACTCAGCGCGTAGCCCAGACGCCCGCTCACCCAGGTCGGCGTGCCCGGCGAGGCGGCCAACGTCGCGTCGTTGCCGGTGCCGCTTGCGTCGGTGGCCGTGGTGCCCGTGTTCTCGTCCAGCTTCCAGTGGGCCACCAAGCCCGTCGTGACGTCGGCGTGGGCGGAATCAGTGACAAGCGACACGTGACAAGCGACAAGTGACAGGAACAGGAGGACGCGCCCAAGAGATGGCCCGCGTCTAGCCCCTCGGCTTGACGAGGGGGAACGCGCATGATAAGCTACAGATGGTCGAGGAGGAACGGATGAAGGCGCGCCCCATTGAAGCCATTCGCCGACGGTACGCACAGGAGTGGTTGCTGATCGCCATCGACGAGATGGACGAGGCCACGACCACGCCGCGTCGGGGCCGCCTGCTCGCGCACAGCAAGGATCGCGAAGCGATCTACGACCGGTTGCTTCGCACGCGGGTTCGGCTCCCCTTGGTAACCTACTCAGACGACTCGCCCCCCAAAGGGTATGCCGTCGCGTTCTAAGGTCACCCTCCCCGCCGCTTATCCACCTTCGTTGGCTGTCTACGCGGTCTGCAAGGCCACACAGGCTGTGGCCCTTCGCGTCCTGATCGACACCGGAGCCACCTACACGATGATCCCTAGAAAGGTGGCGCGGGCAACCGGCCTGGATCTTGCGAAGGCCTATCGTCGAGTGCCCATCATCACGGCCAGCGCCGTGGAGTACGTCCCGGTGCTGCGTGTTCCGATGTGGCGGTGTGTTGGCGTTGAGGTGCGAGACCTCGACGTCATCTGCCATGACCTGCCTCCGGAAAGCGCGGTCGATGGGCTGCTCGGGATCAATTTCTTGCAGCATTGTGCGCCGTTTCAGCGCTTCCAGCGCGAGATCCGCTCGTTCCTGATCCATCCGTAGCATCCTTCTCGCTCCCCCGCTTCCGCCCCATCGTTCAACGCGTCCTCTGACAAACCGATTGCGGGCTGGCGCGCATGCCAACCCGCGAACCCGCCTCCTCTCCCTTGCCCCTTGCCCCCTCATTTGGTCGCTCTGTTCAGAAATCCGTCCCCAGGTCTGGCCCGCCGCCCCATCCTCATCTTGACAAACCCAGGCTGCCACGATATAGTTGACGTAGTCGGGCAACCAAAATCCTCGATGGCTGTTACCTTGATTTTGCTCTTCATCTCTGCGGTGGTGCTGGCGTGGGCGTATTACGCGACACGCCACGCCCACTGATGGCGCTCAATCCCGCTCAGCGCGAACATCTCGCCCGGTACCTCCTGGACGTCTCCAAGCTCATTGCCGGCATCTACGTTTTCACGAGCCTTCCTGACAAGCCCCTCCAGTTTGCGCTTGGCTGCGTGTCGGCCCTGTGTTTTCTCCTCAGTGGTCTCTGGCTCCTCAAGAGTTCGGCGTCCTAAACCCATTCACGTCTCACAAACCGATTGCGGGCTGGCGCGCATGCCGCCAAGCCCGCCTCCGCCCCATTGTTCAGCTTGCTGGGCGGATCAGCCCTTCGCCATCGACGCCAGGGCTGAAACCCGCTCACCCGCTCACTCGCCAACCTGTCGTCCCTTTTCCCTTGTCGCTTGTCGCTTGTCCCTTGTCGCTTGTCTACTCAGGCACCTAGGCACTCAGGCACCTGTTTACTTGAAATCCATCCCCGACGTGCAGTAGTAGTTGGTGCCGTTCTTGTAGCAGGTGACGATGTCCACGGCGTTGGCGGCCGCGGTCAGGGTCGGCGCGGAGCCGCCCGGCCACTTGACCGTCGCGGGCCAGGTGGCGGTGCGGCCGCCGGTGGCATCCTGCACAAGCCGCAACAGCAGGTTGGCCACCCCGCCAGTCGGCGCGGTAAAGGTAAAGGTGCAGTTGCCCGTCATCGTCACCAGCTGCTTGTTGCCGTTGTTCCAGTCCACAGTCTTGGCCGTGCCGGAGTTGCCGTTGCTGTATTCGGAGGCGAAGACCGCCGTGTTGTTGATTTCGATCCGGCGGTTCTTCGACCCGCCGCTGCCGTCCGATTCCCCGTACACCGTGAGCACCGAGTTGCCGTCGATCTGGGCGGCGTAGCTTTCTTTGGTGCCGGAGCTGGCGGCGGAGGTCACGGGCAGGTCCATCCACGTGACCACGCCGGCATCGGTCGGCAGCCACAAGGCCCCCAGGGCGCTGTTGTCGAGCGAGGCCAAGCCGGTGGCGTGGACCGTGACGGGAAAGGCGCCGGTTGAGTCAGCCAGGCGCAGGACCGGACGCTGGTAGGTGAAGCTGGCGCCCGCGCTGATGGCCGGTGAGAAGGCGGTGTCGGTGGAGAGCGCAGTGGCGCTGGCAATCGCCGTCACCACCCGCGCCTGGTTCGAGGCGATGAGAACATCCCCCACGTTGAGCTGCGTGTTAAACGCGGAGCTGGCGCCCGTCACGGTCGTGCCGGAGCTGGAGATCGTGCCCGTGCCGCTGGCCGCGGCCGCCCCCTTGACGTGGAAGGCGCCAAGCGGCGTGGTCGTGCCGACGCCGACGTCGGAGCCGGTGAGCGTCATGACCGCAGTGCCCGTGCTGGTCGAGGACGACGCATTGGTCCGAAGGATGATGGACCCGGAGGAGTTGCCGGAGACGATGTTCATCTCATCGCTGCCGATTGAGATCTTCGCCCGCCCGGTCCCGCCCTTGAGGTTCAACCAGGAGCTTGTGGCGGTCGGGCGGAGCAGGTTGTCGTCACCACCGACCGTGCCCACCCCTGTCCCGACGTACAACGCGGTGTCGGCCTGTGCGATGCCCACGACTTGCAGTTTCTGGGCCGGCGCCGTCGTCCCGATCCCGACG
>Ga0155202_133_pt1 | contig 7154 bp, 4 predicted proteins | sample RifCSPhighO2_02_FD_106170 | JGI IMG/M metagenome (GOLD analysis project Ga0155202, IMG submission 106170) | Omnitrophica WOR_2 bacterium RIFCSPHIGHO2_02_FULL_63_39 | reverse complement strand
ACGCCCTCTGTGCGCTGAGACCGTGCCTAACGCAAGTCGGTGTGGTAAGTTCGGGGTTATACTTATCTCCGGAACTTAGAATCCTAGGAATTTCCTTGCAGTTTCATGTGTTCAACGAGTTGCGGTTTCTTTCCTCTCAAACCACCGGTAAATGGCGGGCAACACCACGAGCGTCAACAAGGTGGAGGTGAGCAGCCCCCCGATGACGACCGTGGCCAGCGGCCGCTGTACTTCCGCCCCCTCCCCATGCGCCAGCGCCATGGGGATAAAGCCCAAGCTGGCGACTAGCGCGGTCATCAGCACCGGCCGCAACCGGGTCATCGCGCCTTCTGACACCGCCTTACGCAAAGATCTGTCCGCCTGCCGAAGCTGTCGAATTGTGGTCACCAGTACCAGGCCGTTGAGCACCGCGACCCCAAACAGCGCCACAAAGCCCACCCCAGCGGAGATGCTAAACGGCATGCGGCGCAGCAGCAGGGCCAGAATCCCGCCTGTCGCGGCAATCGGAATGTTGGCGTAAATCAAGAGCGCCGGCCAGACCGAGCCGAAGGTCCAGTACAGCAAGACAAAGATCAGCACGAGGGCCACCGGCACCACAATGAGCAGCCGCGCTTGGGCCCGTTGCAGGTGCTCAAACTGCCCGCCCCATTGGATCACATAGCCAGGCGGAATGGTCACATGCTGCTGCACCATCCGCTGGGCCTCTGCCACAAATCCGCCGACATCCCGCCCCCGGACATTGCATTCAACGCTCAGACGCCGTTGGCCAGCATCCCGGCTGATCTGCGCCGGGCCCTCCTCGACCTTGATTCTGGCCAACTGGCCCAGGGGAATGAGCCGCCCTGCCGGGTCGGCGACAGGAAGCCGGGCGACGGCGTCAAGACTATTCCGGGCCGTTTCGAGAAACCGGACCTGCAGCGCAAACCGCTTCTCGCCCTCAAAGACCTCTCCTACAACCTTGCCGCCGAGGACTTCTACCGCCGCCAAGACATCCGAGGCATTGATCCCGTAGCGGGCGATGGCCAACCGGTCCACAAGGATGCGTACGACCGGCACCCCGCTGACCTGCTCAGCTTTCACATCCTCCGCGCCCCGCACGCTGGCGACCGTGTGCTCAATTGCCTCGGTGATCTGCCCGAGGGTCTCCATGTCCTCACCGTAGACGGTGATAGCGATGTCGGACCGCACACCAGCGATCAGCTCGCTCATACGCATCTCGATTGGCTGGGTATAGCTGAACCGTGTCCCAGGGACACGCTCGGTCAGAGCATGGTCCATCGCTTCGATCAGAGCCTCCTTCGTCCGAGCGGTCTTCCAGACGCGCTTGGGCTTGAGCATCACGAAGATGTCCCCGGTTTCCGTCCCCATGGGGTCCGTGGCGATCTCCGGCCGGCCGATGCGCGAGACGACTGTGTCCACCTCAGGAAACGTCCGGAGGGTCTGCTCGATAAGTGTCGTGTTCTGGACGGACGTACTAAGCGCAATGCTCGGCAGCCGTAGCGGCTGGATGACCAGGGCCCCTTCGTCCAGCTCTGGAATGAATTCTGAACCGAGCATGGGGAAGACGATCACGCTGGCGGCAAAGAGCGCAACGGTCGCAGCGGCCACCCGCTTCGGGCGCGCCAATGCCCAATCCAAGACTCGTGCATACCTGGGTCGAATCCACGCAATCAAGGAGGTTTCGCGCTCCGCAAACGGGCCCGTGAGGACCAGCGATGCCAAGGCCGGAATCACCGTCAGACTCAGCAGGAAAGCCCCCGCCAGCGCAAAGACGACGGTCAGCGCCATGGGGCGAAACATCCGGCCTTCCACGCCGGTGAGGGTCAGAATGGGCAGATAGACGACCATGATGATCAGTTCCCCGAACAGCGTGGCTTTGCGGACCTCCTGGGTCGCCATCGAAACGATCTCAAGCCGCTCGGTCCGGGTCAATAACCTCCCAAGCCGGTGCTGGGCTTCGGCCAGCCGGCGGATGCCGTTCTCGATGATGATCACTGCGCCGTCGACGATGAGCCCGAAGTCAAGCGCCCCAAGGCTCATAAGGTTGCCGGACAACCCTGCCCAGCGCATCCCCAGAAAGGCGATCAGCATCGACAGGGGAATGGCCGAGGCGACAATGAGGCCGCCGCGCAGATTCCCCAACACGAACACGAGCACCACAATCACGAGGATGGCTCCAGCCGTGAGGTTATGGCTGACGGTATCGATCGTCTTGCGCACCATCTCCGCCCGATCATAGAATGGCTCGATCGTGACCCCCTTCGGCAGCGTCGGCTTGAGGTCCTCGAGTTTTGCTTTGACCCGGTCAACAACGGTCCGGGAGTTTTCCCCCATCAGCATCATCACGATGCCCACCACCGCCTCACCGCGTCCATCGCGAGTCACCACGCCATACCGGGCTCGCGGGGCCAACGCCACTTCCCCCAGGTCCTTGAGGTAGAGCGGCTTGCCCCCTTCCCGGACCTCGACGACGACGTTGCCGATGTCCTCCAACGACCGAATCAAACCTTCGCCGCGGACGATGTACTGTTCCTGATTGCGTTCGATGTAGGCTCCACCGGCGTTGGCGTTGTTCTCCTCGAGAGCCTGGAAGATGCGGCTTAGCGGAATCTTGTGCTGGATGAGCTGTCGAGGATCCAGCTGGACCTCATAGGTCTTCAACTGCCCCCCAAAGGCGTTGACCTCCACGACCCCGGGCACGGTCTTGAGCTGGAAGGCGATGAACCAGTCAAGGATGGTGCGCAACTCCATCGGCGAATAGTCTGCCCCGCGGACTTCAAACTGGTAGATTTCGCCCAAGCCGGTAGAAATCGGACCCAACTCCGGTTCACCGAATCCTTCAGGGATCGCCTCACGGGCGATCTGCAGCCGCTCGTTCACAAGCTGCCGGGCCCAATAGATGTCGGTGCCATCTGCAAAGACGACGGTCACGACCGAGACCCCGGAGCGGGACAGGGAGCGCAATTCTTCAAGGCGCGGCAGGCCGCTCATCGCCCGCTCGATGGGCACCGTGATGAACTGTTCCACCTCCACCGGCCCCAGCGCCGGGGCGCTCGTCAGTACCTGCACCTGAACGTTCGTGACATCGGGCACGGCATCTATCGGCAGCTGGCGCATGGCCGCAATGCCCGCGATGACGGTCAGGAAAGTTGCCAGCAGCACGAGAAAACGATGCCGCAGAGACCATTCAATCAGGCGCTGCAGCATCAATGCGCGTGTCCTTCTTCGAGGGTCTCTTTGAGCAGCTCAGCCTTGAGGTGGAAACTGCCTGACGCCGCCACTAGCTCGCCCGCTTGCAGGCCTTCCAAGATATGCGCCTGGGTCCTAGTGGCGGTCCCGATGCGGACGTCGCGGGGCTCAAAGCGCTCGGGCTCGGTCTGCACAAAGACCACATCCTTGTCTTCGATGTGTTGGACCGCCTCCTGCGGCACCACCAGCGCCTCATCCGCCGTCGGAATGTAAACCGTGCCCGTCACGAACATGCCGAGCTTCAGGGCGTACTCTGGATTCTCGATGTCGGCGCGCACTTTGATCGTCCGGGTGTCCTGATCGACTTGCGGCGAGATGAACACGATGGTCCCTCGGAACACCCGGTCCGGGTAGGCCACCGACTGGGCCTCAATGCGCTGGCCAACCTGCAGCCGTCCGATGTCCTGCTCATAGACATCAAACGTGGCCCAGACGCGGCTGAGGTCCGCGATCGTCAAGAGGCAGGTCAGCGGATCCGCCGGGGCTCCGGAGGACACGTGCACCCCTAGGATGAGTCCGGCTTGGGGCGCGAGCACTTCTACGGGGTCCATGGTGTTGCTGGGTGTGAGCTCGGCGAGCGGCTGCTGAGCTTCCACCCGCTGCCCGCTGGTCACCAGCAGCTTCGTCACCGAGCCCGCCTCCGGCGCATTGACATGCACAATCCGGTCGGTATCTTGGGCGATCTGTCCCGTCACCTCGAGGGTCTGTTCCAGGGGCTTGACCTCGGCCGGCACGATGGTGATCCCGAGCACCTCCTGCGCGGCTTGAACGAGATGGAGTGTGCCTCCGTGTTCTTCACTGTCGTGGTGGTCCTCGCTTGAATGTGCTGGGGATTCGCCACCGGGGCCGGCACGACCACATCCGGCGACACCGAGCACAAGACAGAATGAGAAGAAGGCCGCCATCGGCCACGATGCCATGCGGATCATCGAACATCCTCCTTGCGTTCAGGCATCAGCGTGGTGGCCACGGCCTGATTCAGCCGGGCCAGTTGCGTGCGGTAGGTAGCCAGAGCTTCCACATAGGCGACCTTCGTCTCACGGACCGTCGCCAGATGCTCGAGATAGGTGATGAAGTTGATGTCGCCTTCACGGTACTGCTGGCTGGCCAGCCGCACCAGATCATTCGCTTGTTCCACGCCGGTCTTCCAGACGGTTACCTGCCGCTGGGCGAGTTTGGCCTCGGCGATGGCGCTGACGACTTCGCGCCCGACTTCACGCTTGAAGGCCTCGTATTCGATTTCGCGTTGGGTGAGTTCGGCTTTCGCCTCACGGATGGCCCCGCGGTTCTGGTTCCAGAATGGAATCGGCCAGCGGATGGCCAAACCGAAGACGTGCTCCTGCTGCTCCGCACCGGTTTCTCGTGTGCCAATCGCGCTGACGGTGGGGTTATCGAGGATGTCGCTGATCGCCAGTCGCCATCGGTTGCGCTGGGCCCGGATGGCGGCTTCCCGCGCCTTCAGGTCCGGCCGCTGTTGGAGGGCTTGGGCGAGCAGCTGGTCCGGATCAATGTCTCGTGGTTCATACGTAAACTGATCCTCGAGGGTCACAGGATGCTGCGCGTCACGGGCCAGGGGGATGTTGAGGGCGGCAGTATCGAGGGTCACTTGTTTTTCTGCCTCCAGCACCGCATTCTCAGTCTTGGCCGCCTCGATCTGGGCGCGCAGCAGTTCGTTGCGCAGCACCTCGCCGGCGTTGTAGCGGAGTTGCACCTGGTCGAGCAGGCCACGGGTCAACGTCAACACCTCACGTGCGACGCCGACGCGCTGGGTGGACAGGAGCAGATTGTTGTAGGTCCGCGTCACCTCGAAGGCGACCTCGCTCCAAACGCGCTGGAGCAGATGTTGGGTCGCCTGGTAATCGGCTTTGCCGGCCTTGCCACGCAGCCAGAATTTGGCCAAGACATCGACCTCCTGGCTCAGGGCAATGGAGTCCTCGCCGACGGTGGAGCCCCCGTGGACGCCCTTGGATAGCTCAGTCGTCTCGACCTCGAATTCAGGATTCGGCAGCGTGCGATCCTGCATCCAGCGCCCCCTGGCGGCCTCCACCTCCTGGCGGGCCTGCAGCAGGCGCGGATTGCGCTGCCAAGCGATCTGCAGCGCCTCCTCCAGCGACAGGCGCTCCGGCTCTTGGCCCAAGGCCGAGGGGACAAAGCATAAAAGGGTAATGAGAGTCAAGAATGCTTGGCGCATGGATACGCAGACCTCGTAGTGTTAGAAATCGGGACTAATCGGATAGAACAGAAACTAGACGAGGTGACTTACGCGAGGAACTTTGGAGGGGGATCGGGATAGCGAATCACGCCATTAGCGTAGAGAAGTTGAGATATGGAGAGCGGTGATGCCACGCACTGGAGAAGAGGATGATACGCTACTGGCGCAGCAGGCAAGGCCGTATGCGCAGTAAAGCACGTACTGCAGCAGGTGACGTAATCCTGCGTGGTCGCCTGATCGTCAGGGCAACAGCTTTCCGCAGCACCAGCCACCAAACCACCTGCGAGGAGAAAAGCCAATACCGTCAGTGAAGATTTGAATCGCAGAACACGCATGCTATGTGGAAGCGTACCATAGAAGTTGCATTCCTTCAAGGACCAGGTGTGTCAGGTGATCCGAAGCTGTTTCTTGGATGAAGCCAGACCATCGAAGCGCGGCTCGGCGGGGTAAAGTTGGAAATAGAAAAGGGGCCTCTGGCTGAGGCCCCCTTTTCACCGAACGTGCCGAACCCTCGAGGCTTGGCACCTGCCAGCCTTACAAACGACTAGAGCGGAGTCCCTCGATGGAGGAAACATCCGCTCCGAGCCGTTTCAATGGCTCCCCGGGGTCGGAACCCTTCCGGTTCCGACACTCCGCTCGGCTCTGACAGCCTTCGCTTCGCAGGACTCCCTTCGCTTCGCTCAGGGCAAGCTCACCGACCCCCCGCCGTCCACAGTCGTTCTTTCTTGGCCCGCGACCAGCCTTTGATCTGCCGTTCTCGCTGAGCGGCCGCATGGCGGCTGGGCTGCGCCTCAGCGTATTTAGCCACAGCCACTTGATGCTGGCGGAGCCGATGCGGCAGATCCGTGGTCATGCCAGCATAGTAGTGTCCGCGTTTCTCGATGATGTAGACGACCCATGAGGCCATCGTGGACGGCGGGGGGCGGTTCTCGTCCGCCCAGAATGTATTTTCCGCCGGAGGGGCACAAGGCCCCTCGGCGGAAAATAAACTCCCCGGGCAGGACTCGAACCTGCGACATGCTGATTACAGGGCGCCCCTGCGTTTCCGCAAGGCCTGGACTATCTCTTCACCGTGGTCCCGCTTCATATCGGGACTGTAGGTGGCGGGCGCTTAGTCTCTGCACCTTCCCCCTGGATGAGTTTTGCGTTGCGCCGCAACGCAAAACTTAGGGGGCTTGGCTCAGGATTACCATCCCCCCGCTGATTTGTTTCGCACGGCGAAGCAAATCAAAGCCGCGGGGGCTTAGGCTTCCCTGAATTCACCCGCAGTTTCAATCCGCCTTTCGGCGGAAAGCTGCCATTGAATTCACCCCGTAAGTTTCGCTTCGCGAAACTAACCTGCGGGGTCAATTCCGCCAGCCACTTACGTCGGCTGCGCCTCCGTAAGTGGCGGCGTCATTGACAGTCAGCCGCTCTACCGACTGAGCTACCGGGGAATAAATTGTCAAGGAGCTATTGTACCTGAAATCGGTCGGTGGATAAGGGGATTGTTCGAATCGCGTTGTTCAGCGTGGTGGGCCTGCGCGCGATCTGTTAGAATTCCTTCATGGGCGTCCTGTTGACCTCGGCGGTGTCGGTGGCGTTTTTTCATGCGCTCGCACCGGATCATTGGCTGCCGTTTGTGGCGTTGGCCAAGGTGTCGCACTGGCCGATGAAGCGGCTGGCGTGGATCACGACGCTGGCGGGCCTCGGG
>Ga0155202_140_pt1 | contig 7347 bp, 8 predicted proteins | sample RifCSPhighO2_02_FD_106170 | JGI IMG/M metagenome (GOLD analysis project Ga0155202, IMG submission 106170) | Omnitrophica WOR_2 bacterium RIFCSPHIGHO2_02_FULL_63_39 | reverse complement strand
CCTCCCAGCGGCACGCACCGCTACTTCTTCAAGCTCTACGCGCTGGACGCGATGCTGGACCTGAAGCCCGGCGCCACCAAAGCGGACCTCGAAGCCGCGATGCAAGGCCACATCGTGGCCCGGGCCGAGCTGATGGGAACCTACAAACGTCAAGGACGTTAAGCCCGATGGATGAGGTGACAGGAATCCTGATTTTCACCGGGGCGTTGTTCGCGGGGTTGCTGGCCTTAAGCTGGGCCTGCGGCGACTTCGAGAAGCCTCGACGCTCCCCGTGACCGGCGCGACCGCTCCTCCGGAGTCTTCCCGCCTGAGCGTCGGTGAGCATCTCCAAGAGCTGCGTCATCGGCTTGCGGTGAGCCTGCTCGCCGTCGCGGCGGCCGCGGTGGTCAGCCTGGCGTTTGCCGATCGGCTACTCGCCTGGTTGAAGCGGCCCGCTGAACCGTATCTGACCCGCCTGGCGTTTTTCAGTCCCGCCGAAGGCTTGATGGCCTACCTGAAGGTGACGCTCATCGCGGGTCTCGCGCTGGCGATGCCGGTCGTGCTCTATCAGATGTGGGCGTTTGTCAGGCCGGCTCTGAGTTGGAAGGAACGCGCCTCCGGGATCGCGTTTGTGTGGTGGGGGAGCCTGCTCTTTGCGCTGGGCGGGGCGTTTGCCTACACGGTATGCCTGCCGCTGTTCCTGAAACTCCTGCTCACCGTCGGCGGCGGGGCGTTTGAGCCGGTGATCTCGGTCAACCACTACCTGTCATTCGTGACCGGGGTGATCGTGCTGTGCGGGATCACCTGCGAGCTGCCGCTGGTGGTGGTGATGCTGACGAGGCTCGGCGTGGTCTCACCCGCGTGGTTGCGCCGCATGCGCCCGCTGGCGTGGCTGACGATGCTCATCCTCGCCGCCGTCCTCACACCGACGACGGATGCGGTCAGCTTGATGTTCGTGGCGATTCCCATGGCCCTGCTCTATGAAGCGGGACTCGTCATCGCACGCTGGTTCTCGCGAGGGTGACGGCGAGTCCTCCCCAACAGGCCGCTGCGACCGCGCAGCCGATCCACCCTTCCCACGGCCGGCCGAGGACGAGGGACAGCGGGGCGAGCGTGGTCGTCAGAATCGCGACGGTTCCCAGCCCCCATTGCCACAAGCTTAATCCCCACGCCTCGCGGGCACCCGAGGCGGTCGCCACCGGCTTCCACCACCCCGGCGGACGGACCGCCTCGTAAAAGCGCGCGAGGGTTTCCCGGTCGACGGGGGCGGTCAGCAACGTGGCCGGCACCCAGCAGGCGGCTGTGCCGAGGACCATGAACAGCAGCTCGGTCAGGACGCCGTGCGGCAGGCCGAGCCAGGTCAGCGCGTGGGGACGGATGAGCAGCATCGGCACGCTCACCAGCATGGCGGTCATCTCGCTCCACGGGTTGATCCGCCACCAGAACCACCGCAGCAGATACACCGGGCCGATGCCGGCGCTGACGTTCAAGATCAACGTGAACGCCTGCCCGATGCTGTCGATGGACCACGCGACCCACACCGCCCCGAGGGCCAACCCAAACGGGATCAGACGCGAGACGGCGAGGTAGTGCCGCTCGCTGGCATTGCGATGCGCGAATCGCTTGTAGAAATCATTGACGAGATACGACGAGCCCCAGTTGAGGTGCGTGCTGACGGTGGACAAAAACGCGGCGAAGAACGACGCGAGCATGACGCCCTTCAACCCGGTAGGCAGCAGCATCGTGATCAGCCGGGGATACGCGCGCTCATGGTCGACGAGGGCCGTGCCGTCGGCCAGTTCCAGTTGGGCGTTCGGGATGAGGATGATCGAGGCCAGCGCCGTGAGGATCCACGGCCAGGAGCGCAGGCAGTAGTGCGCGATATTGAACCACAGCACAGACCCCATGGCCTGGCGCTCGTCTTTACAGGAGACCAGCCGCTGCACCAGGATGCCCCCGCCGTCCGTGTTCTTCCACGCCCACCATTGCACGAGGATCAGTCCAAGGAACCAGCCAAACGGCGAGCTCACCCACGACCCTTCGGCGCCTGACGGCCACGGGGGAATCAGGGCCAAGGCCGAGGTGCCGCCGAGCGACTCGCGCAGCGCGGCGAATCCCCCCACGGCGTCGACCGCCGCCCACGCCAGGATGACCGCGCCAACCATGGCCCAGATGAACTGGAACAGATCGGTGACCGCCACCCCCCACAATCCTGATGAGGAGGTATAGAGGGTCGCCAGGATGACGCTGAGCACAATCGCCGTCTCCCGGCCGGCTCCGGTCATTTCTTCCAGGACCTTCCGCAGTCCCGTGACGGGCCACGCGCCGAGCACGTAGCAGTTGTACAGCAGCCCCCAGTAAATCGCCTTGAAGCCGCGCAGCCACGCGGCGGCTTTGCCGCTGTAGCGGCGCTCGACGAACTCCACCTCCGTCATCACGTTGGCGCGCTTCCACAGCTTGGCGAACACGAACACGGCCAGCATCGTGCTGATCGACAGCGCCAAGATCTCCCAGACGCCCCACACCCCTCGCCGCCGCACCATGCCGGTGAGCAAGAGCGGGGTATCGGAGGAAAACGCGGTCGCCGCCATCGAGCTGCCGGCGAGCCACCAGCCCAGTTGCCGGTTCGAGACGAAGTAGGACTCGAGACTTTGTCCGGCTCGTTTCGTGAAGGCCGTGCCCAACGCGACGCTGATGAGGAAGAAGACCCCGACGATGAGCCAATCAATCCAGGTCATCCGAGAGTGACCAAGTGGCCAAGTGGCCGAGCGGCCGAATGAGGAAGGACCGGAGTAAGGGTGCCGAGGAGGCGGGCGCCGGAGGCGCCGGTGGTGCCTGGGAGATGGTTGATGCGGCCTCGGATCGCCTGCCACGCCAGGTAGGCGAAGGCCGCCGGTTCCTTGGCTTGAGGAGGCAGACCGTAGCGGGCGATGGAATGCACCGGGACGGGACGGAGTAGCCGGGCCAGATGCGTCATCAGCGTCCGGTTGAACGCCCCGCCGCCGCTGACGATGACTTCGCGAATCGTCGCCGGAAGAAACCGGCGGTAACTTTCCGCGATATGGTAGGCGGTGAAATAGGTGACGGTGGCCAGGACGTCGATCCCGCGGCTCGTCCCGCCCGTAAGGGCGGGACTCGTCCATCGACGGCCAAAGACGGCGTTGAGGAGCGACTCATGGAACACCTCGGGGCCGGTCGATTTCGGAGGCGCCCGGCGGAAGTAGGGATGCGCCCACAGCCGGCGGATCGCATCCTGATCGATCCGCCCTCGCTGCGCCATGGCGCCGTGGCGGTCATACGACTGCGCGCCGCGCGTGATGCGTCGGACCACGGCGTCGATGAGGCAGTTGCCCGGTCCGGTGTCGAAGGCGACGGGGCTTAAGGTGCGTCCCACGAGGGTGACGTTGGCGATCCCTCCGATATTTTGCAAGGCCCTTGGCATGCCATGCCCGAACCAGGCCTGGTCAAAACATGGCACGAGCGGAGCGCCTTCTCCGCCGGCGGCCAGATCGCGCATCCGGAAGTCCGCGACGACGGGGATGCCGGTCCGCTCCGCGATGACCGCCGGCTCCCCCAGCTGCAGGGTGCAGGGGATGGGATCGCGCGGGCCGTGGTAGACGGTGTGCCCGTGCGAGCCGATGACGGCGACCCGACGAGCCGGCGTGCGGGTGCTGCGCAGCAACCGCAGGGCGGCCTGGGCGAACCATTCACCCAGGAGGATGTTGAGCTGCGCGGCGTGCGGGACAGTCAACGTCCTCGACCGCCGCAACAGTTGGGCGAGCGGCTCCGGATAAGCCACGGTGCGACACCCCACAACCCGCATGACCCTCGGGCGGAAGTCGACGAGCGCGGATGAGATCCCGTCGCAGGAGGTGCCGGACATGAGGCCGAGGGCGAGGGCCATCAGAGAAGTGACCAGTGACCAGTGACTAGTGACCAGTGACAAGCGACAAACGACAAGGGCATCAGGTGTGGGAGCAAGAGGCAGGAGGCAAGGGGCACGGGTCGATAATTGGGCGCAGGCGACCATCGTGGCGAGCCAACAAACGGCGGGCCTGCTGTGCATCAACGTGTCGTGCGGCGATGACGATGGCCACCTTGGTGTCGCCGCCGGCGCGTCGCAGCGCGACCGCGGCGCGGGGGCGGGATGCGCCCGTGATCGTCTGAATGAGCCGGAGGGCTCGCTCACGCAACTTGCGTGAGGTGGGGCGCACGTCGACCATGAGGTTGCCGTAGACCTTGCCAAGCCGCACCATCGAAGCGACGGTGAGCATGTTGAGGACGAGCTTGGTGGCGGTGGCGGCTTTGAGACGGGTGGAGCCCGCGATGACCTCCGGACCGACGCGCGGCGCGATGACCACGTCAGCCAGGTGGCGCAGGCGGCTTGTCGGGTGGCACGTCAGGAGCACGGTCGACGCCCCTTGCGCGCGCGCGGCGCGCAATCCCGCCTCGACAAATGGGGTGACTCCGCTGGCGGCGATGCCGACCACCGCGTCGCCGGCGCGCACCCGGCGCGCGATCGCACGGCGCGCAGCCCCTCGGTCGTCTTCCGCGCCTTCCCGCGAACGGAACACGGCGGATCGCCCGCCGGCGATGATGGCTTGGATCATCGCCGGCGGCGTGTTGAAGGTCGGGGGGCATTCAGCCGCTTCGATGACGCCGAGCCGCCCGCTCGTCCCTGCCCCGAGGAACCACAGCCGCCCTCCTTCCTTGAAGGACGCAAGGAGCAGCGAGACGGCCCGCGCGATCTGCGCAGCGACTCGGCCGACGGCGCGAGGCACCGCGGCGTCTTCGCGGTTGATCAGACGCAGGAGACGGGGGGTGGCGAGGTGGTCGAGCGAGCGGCTGCGTGGGTTGGCTTGCTCGGTGGGGAGGCGCGCGTACTCGACCGGCATGACGGCTGAGCATAACATGGGGCTGCCGTCGAGTCCATAGTCCATAGTCGACAGTCCACAGTGCAAAACCAGTTGGACAGTGCTATAGTTTTTTGCTGTGGACTATGGTCTATGGACTGTGGACTAGGGCATGACACTTGAAGAGCTGATCGGCGCGACCCTGGTCGTCGGCCTCCCCGGCACCCGCCTGACCGATGAGATCGCGGGGCATCTGCGAGCGATCCACGCCGGAGGGTTCATCCCGTTTGCGAGGAACTTCGAGTCGCCGGAGCAGTTTCGCGAACTCCTCTCACGGATGAACGAGGCGTGCGGGCGCGACGTCCTCGTGATGGTCGATCACGAAGGCGGGCGCGTGGTCAGGTTTTCGAGCGGGGTCACAGATTTTCCCGACGCCCTGAGCGTCGGCGCCAGCCAGGGTCCTGACGACGTTCGGCGCCAGGGCGAGATCGAAGCGGAGGAATTGCGCGCCCTGGGGGTTCATGTCAACTTAGCGCCCTGCGTGGACGTGTTGGTGGCTGGGAGCGATCCGGGATCGGCAACCGCTCCTATGGTTGCGATCCGAAGCTCGTTTCGGCCTTCGGGGTGGCGCGCATCCGCGGGCTTCAGAGCCGCGGGGTGGCGGCGTGCGCAAAACATTTTCCCGGTCTTGGGGCGGTGCCGAAGGACCCGCACAAGCAGCTTCCGACGGTGAATCTGGATTGGGAGGCGATGCGCGCCGTCCACCTCGTCCCGTTTCTCGAAGCGATCCGCTCGGAGGTGGCGACCATCATGTCCTCCCACGTCTGTTATCCGAAGCTCGATCCCACACCGAAGACGCCGGCGACGTTCTCGAGGCGGTTGATCCACGAGCTGCTGCGGGCCGAGTTGGGCTTTCAGGGGCTTGTGGTGAGCGACGATCTTGAAATGGGGGCGTTGCGAGAACTCTGTCCCATCGGCGAGGCGGCGGTGCGCGCGGTCGAAGCAGGGCATGATATCTTGCTGGTCTGCTCGGAGGTGTCGTGTCAGCGCCAGGTGTTTGAGGCGCTTCGCGAGGCGTATCGCACCGGACGCTTGTCTGTGTCGGTGCTGGAACAACGGGTGGAACAGATCGATCGCGTCCGAGCTCGTTCCTGGACTTGACGAGGCAGGAAAGGTGTGATAAGTTTGAGCTCAAAAGAGATGCAAAAAGGAGGTGAAATGGCGACACTCCAAATCCGGAACCTTTCCGATGACACCTACGAGGTCTTGAAGGCACGGGCCAAGTCGGATCGACGCTCACTCCAACAGGAGGCCGCCTGGCTCCTGGAAACCATGCTGTCCTTTCACGGAACCTTACGGCGACCTGATTGGCGCCTGGTGGATGAGGTCCGCGAACGGATGGCCCGTCGCTACGGGACCTTGCCTAATTCCACACCCCTGATTCGCCGCATGCGTGATGAGCGCTGAGCCGCTCACTCCTGTCGTCGTGGATGCCAGCCTGGTCATCAAGTGGCTCCTGCCTGAGCCTGATTCAGCGGCTGCACTGGAATGCCGGCGCCGCTGGGTTGCGCACCGCATCGTCCCGATCGCTCCAGATTTCCTGCTCATCGAGGTCCACAACGCCTTCTGGAAGAAACTCCAGAAGGGTGAGCTGACGCCCGACGCGCCGATCCTGGCGTTTGTCCCGACGTTTGGGTTGGAGGTGAACTGGTTTCCCTTCGAGCCCCTTCTGCCCCAGGCGTGGCGCTTGGCGTGCCAATGCCAGATCTCGGTCTATGACGCGTTGTACGCCGCGCTTGCCCTGCAGCTCAACACAGCCTTGTATACCGCCGATGTGGAGTTCGCTCGGCGGCTTGGTCAGACGGTGACCGTCCACCTCTTGACGCCTCGCGCTCCGCGGCGTTCCTCCCGTCAGTCGTCTTGAAGTTCCAGCGCTCGACTGAACCTTCCTTAAATTCGCTGAAACAATCGCGTGGGTTCGGACAGAACGATTGTCTCTATACACGGAGCTACAAGGTCCTCCAGGTGAGGTAGGATCAATCTCGAAACACCAAGGGCGGAGAACAGGCATCTTTTTCTCCTCGGTGACCTTGACCCCGCCCCTGCTTCAACAAGTTATCGCCTGGCGAATGCGAAACCGACCCTCCAACGTACTCCGCTCGTTCGACAAGTGATCGTAGCAGGGGCGGGGCTTGATGAGGCGCCGAGGGCTATGGTAGACTTGTTCGTTGGGAGCCGATAAAGGCACACCATGCGAAAGCATGGGCCGTCCCGTAAGGGACCCCCCAGTTTTGTTTCGCGTAGCGAAACATGGGGGGCAAAGCTGAGGGCCTACGTCGCCCCTGCCCGCCCCGAATCTTGCGGGGCAGGCGGGGGGGTGCTCCGCGGTAGGTGAGCGCTGGAGAAGCGCTCCCCACCTGATTCGCTATCGCGAATCAAAGCTGGTGGGGCAGAGGCGCCTGAATCTGCGGGCCGTGCGATAGGGTGGCTTTAGCTGCCGAAGCTTCTGAGGGCG
>Ga0155202_148_pt1 | contig 10041 bp, 10 predicted proteins | sample RifCSPhighO2_02_FD_106170 | JGI IMG/M metagenome (GOLD analysis project Ga0155202, IMG submission 106170) | Omnitrophica WOR_2 bacterium RIFCSPHIGHO2_02_FULL_63_39 | reverse complement strand
TCCTGCGATACGTCTACGACAACGAGGACCTCCTCTTGACCATGGACGGGGCCAACGCCCTCCAGGCCGGCCTGATCCACGGCCCCGGGATCGATCAGCCTCTCCTCCTCCTGCCGGATGCCGACCGGGATGGCACGCTCTCGCGCGGGGAGCCCACGCGCCGGCTGCTGACGGATGGGCTGGGCTCCATCACGGCGGTGGTCGATGACCGCAGCGGGACGCTCGTGGAGCGCTACCTCTATGAGAGCTTCGGCACCCTCACCCTCCTGGCCCCTGACGGCACCGTCCTCCCGCAGTCCGCGGTGGGGAACCCCTACGGCTTCACCGGGCGGGAGGTGGACCCCGAGTCGGGGTTGCACTACTTCAGGGCCAGGTACTACGATCCGAAGATAGGCCGGTTCCTGCAGGAGGATCCTGTGGCCTTTCTCGAAAGTTCAGAGGATGACGACCGTTACCATAATGCGTATAGCTATGTGGAAAACAACCCGGTTCGATTTGTGGATCCAACAGGTAGAGGAAAAGCGGACTGGCTTATCAAGCTAGGAATGAGATTGGTCGGGCCGGTTTGGAAGGGTGCAACGGCCACGAGGCATCGAGGATTTATTCAAAGCCTCGAGAAGATGAATGAGAGTAGCGTGCGGAAGACTATTCGGAGCTTGGAGAAGCGGTTGGCTGAGCACAGAGTTAAACCTCCCTCAAAGCACCATGACGTTGAAATTCGCGCTTTCGAGGAGCAGGTAGAGCTAGCGAAGCAAGCGTTGCGAAAGCGAGGCGCCGGCACAGGGCGAACGTCCGGAATCTGCCCGATTGAAGGCACCGCAATCGGTGGAACGCTTATTGACATGATGTTGGACGTTGCGGGGTTTCCCGTTGAGGAGGCGGAATAACTCAATGGAATTGATCACTGAAGCGGATGACCGCAGGTACTACGTTCATTATTTGAATGCGGCACCTTCAAATTTCCTCAAGTTTGCCGGACAACCGTTCGTCGTACTCGTCTACACTGACCGAGATAATTTTTCCCAAGAACGATTACACGCTCTCGCGCGATATCTCATAGAGTGCAATGCACGATACGTGGTGTGCGCGGGAGATGCCTCAGAACGAACTCACGATATCTTTGACGAAATAATTTCACACGGGCACTGGGACCAGAAGCGCGGCGAGGCCATACTGACAACGTGGCATGCAAAGGAAACACCGGAAGAGATCGTCTTTCATTTCGTGAACGCTGCGCATCCGGAGCGATCCATACCAAAAATTGGGCTGCTACTCTTTGATCACGCAGACGCAACTGCCCATCGGTTTGTGGCCTGCATCAGGAAGACGCCCGCGCAGGAATGATCAGGCTCAGCCATCCCGAAACTGATGCGCTGGGATATTTTTGTCCTGACTGCAGCCTCCAGTTCTACCCGACATGGAAGTGGTTGCTGTGAAGATAGCTCTGCGTCTCTTGAACTGGATTCTTGAAGACCCTTGGCCCGCCTTTATGTGACGACAAACCGTCTCTGGCATGATCAAGCGATTGCAATCGAGTCGCGCTGAACCATGAAGGGCATCGTGGTTTTTGTTCCCATCTTGATCAGTCTGGTGGCATTGGCCTTCTCCTGTCGGGCGGATCAGCGGGCGACGGAACTCTTTAAGATTCAGCACACGCCGCGGTTGACGGTCACCACGGGAACAGGAGCCGTTGTTGTTGGACCGATGCCGGGTCGACAAGATCCTATCGTTGAAGTGCCGATGTTTGTATTCAATGGGAGTGAGGCATTCGCATATGATGTGACTTTGGATCTCTTGTATTGGGATGGCACAGGAAGGTCTGGCAGCCTGAACGACTATTTCAGGGGAATCGGTGCCCCCATTATGCAACAGCGAACGATGGCAAAGGCGGGACTGTGGGTGGTAGGCTCCCGAGCCATCTCGGCAGAGAAGCGAGAGAAGTATCAATCTCGGGATTTGCAATTCAAGGTCCAGCTCCAGTTGTCTTGGAAGGATGCGGAGGGCAAGGAGTACCGATTTATCGAGCTGGCAGAGCTGAAATATGTGCCTCCGATTGAGGGTTACCAAGGCCGGTTCTGGTTTGATTCGAAGGGATCGTATAGCAGCCTGGATGATCCCGCCAAGGTTGAGGAGTATTGGAAGCCACCCATGAGGTGATCATTTTCCGCTTGCGGCGCGTCCAACATCAAATCGCCACCACCTACGACCCGGTGGGCAACCGCCTGACCTCGCACCGCAGCGCCGCCCATCGGTACGATGTCGCCAACCGCCTGCTCGCAGACGACCAGTTCACCTATGCCTACGACGCCAACGGCAACCTGACGCAGCAGACGGACCAGACGGACCCGACGCAGGTGACCCGGTACACCTACGACGTCGAGAACCAACTCACGCGCATCGACTTTGCTGGTGGTTCCATGGCGCAGTACCGCTACGACGGCCTGGGGCGACGGATCGAGAAGGCCGTGAGCGGCACCGTCCTGCGATACGTCTACGACCACGAAGACCTCCTCTTCACCGTCGATGGCGCGAACGCCCTCCAAGCGGGCTTCCTCCACGGGCCGGGGATCGATGCGCCCCTGCTCCTCCTGCCGGATGCCGACCGGGATGGCACGCTCTCGCGCGGGGAGCCCACGCGCCGGCTGCTGACGGATGGGCTGGGCTCCATCATCGCGGTGGTCGATGACCGCAGCGGGACGCTCGTGGAGCGCTACCTCTATGAGAGCTTCGGCACCCTCACCCTCCGGGCCCCTGACGGCACCGTCCTCCCGCAGTCAGCCGTCGGGAACCCCTACGGCTTCACCGGGAGGGAGTTTGATGCGGAGAGTGGGTTGTATTACTACAGGAGCCGATATTACGATCCGAAGATAGGCCGGTTCCTGCAAGAAGACCCCGAGCAGCCAGGCCAAGTCCGCGTTCAGGGTGGCAGAGTTGTGGTCATCAAACCCTCTGCACCCTCCCTGGTGTCGCAGCGCCTCAACCCTTACGTGTATGTTTCGAATAACCCGATTAACCTCGTGGATCCCTATGGTCTTTTAGAACGAGGGACGAAACAGTGGAGTGAGGCGAAGGCGATCGCTGAATCGAATCTGGGAGAAAAACTCGAACAGGCCAGGGCACAAAATTTGGAATGTCCAGCGATCCCGGGAGGGACCGCTGATGAATCCAAAGAAATGGTAACCGAGGCGTTTGCTGATGAAGTCCAACCAGGAGAATGGTGGCCCGGAGGCCTGGGATTGTTGAATAAAAAGAACCAAGACAAGATCAACGAAAGAATGCGTCAGAAATATCCCGATTGGCCCTGGGCGCAGTGGGATGAGGCGTTCGAACAACTGAAAGGACAGCCCAAGTGAAACCCACACACCTGAAAGGTTCACTTTTTGGCGGGCTCATCGGGTTGATAGCGGTTCTTCTGTACATGTTCTCATTCACAGGTCGAGTGCAGAATTACGAGACAGGAGGCTTCATCTACGCACTGAGCTCCTTCGTCGTCATCATCCCCGCCATCGTTGCATCGCTGGCAAATGGAAAGCTGTTGCCGATATTTGCCGTGGGATACTGGGCGCTGCTGGGTTGGCTCTATGCCGTCTCTTTGCGGCGAAGGAAACTATTCTTGCTCACGGTGGGTCTCGTACATCTTGTTGGCCTTATTGCTGTCGACTTGATCGTTCGCTCCAAGCCACTCCCTTCTTTCTTAGGTTGGTGATTCCGCTCATCGGGATGGTCCAGTACACCTACGATCCCCTCAGCCGCCTGACCCAGCTCCGGACGGACATCATGCGGACCGAGGCGACCTACGACGCGGCGAGCCAACTCCTGGACCTGCGCCATACGAACGTGTCAGCGGGGACGACGCCGGCCTTTGCGACGTACGCCTACGATCCCCTCGGCAACCGCACCAGCCTCACCGATCCGCTGGGCCTGCACACCTTCACCTACGATGCGTTGAATCGTCTGACCGGTGCCGACCATCCCGTGGGCAGCAGCCTTCCCGAAGAAACCTTCACCTACGACCCGGTGGGCAACCGCCTGACCTCGCACCGCAGCGCCGCCCATCGGTACGATGGCGCCAACCGCCTGCTCGAAGACGACCAGGTCACCTATGCCTATGACGCCAACGGGAACCTCACCACCAAGACCGACAAGGCCACGGCGGCGACGACGACCTACACGTATGATGTGGAGAACCAATTGATCCAAATCGACCTCCCGGATGGCCGGCTCGCTTCCTACCGCTACGATGGCCTCGGCCGACGGCTCGAGAAGGCCGTGCGCGGCACCGTCACGCGGTACGTCTCCGACCACGAAGACCTCCTCTTCACCGTCGATGGCGCGAACGCCCTCCAAGCGGGCTTCCTCCACGGCCCCGGGATCGATGCGCCGCTCCTGCTCCTGCCGGATGCCGACCGGGATGGCACGCTGGCGCACGGGGAGCCCACGCGCCGGCTGCTGGCGGATGGGCTGGGCTCCGTCACCGCGGTGGTCGATGACCGCAGTGGGACGCTCCTGGAGCGCTCCCTCTATGAGAGCTTCGGCACCCTCACCCTCCGGGCCCCCGACGGCACCGTCCTCCCGCAGTCGGCCGTCGGGAACCCCTACGGCTTCACGGGGCGGGAGGTGGATGCGGAGTTGGGAATCCGGAGTTGGGGCTTCCTTATTACCGGATAAGATACTATGATGATAGTGCTCCGGTGGATGAGTGATCGAGGAGGACAGGTTCATCATGAATCCTGCTATTAAGGTGGCGGTACTCGGTGCGGGAGGGTTGGGGCGCGCGGCGTGCCGGATCATCGGCATGAAGCAGGAGCTGCAGCTTGTGGCGATCTGCGACAGCAAGGGGCTCGTCGCCTCCCCGGAGGGTCTGGCGTGTGAGCGGATCGCTTCTGGCTCCGGCGACCTCGTCTCAAGTTACCTGGCTGGTGAATCGTCCGCCTCCAACGGCAACGGCCATGGCGGGTGCGCGACAGCGACCGTGACCGCTGTCCACTGCGACGACTCTCTTAAGGCGACGGCTGAGTGGGAGGGTTCGATTGACGCGGTGCTGGTGACGCTGCCGAATATGCCCAACGAGTTCATCCCCACGGTGATCAAACAGTTTGTCCAGCGGCGGGGCGAGGTGGTTTTCGTCGATGTGCTCAAGCGCACTGCCGCGGTTGAGCAGATGTTCGCCTTGGACACCGTCGTCAAAGAGACCGGCAGCGTGGTCCTGACCGGCTGCGGCGCCACGCCCGGGTTGTTGACCGCGGCGGCGGTGCTGGCGGCCCAATCGTTTATCCAGGTGGAGCGGGTGGACATCTGGTGGGGGGTCGGCATCGCCAATTGGGACGCCTACAAGGCGACGATCCGCGAGGACATCGCCCATGTGCCCGGCTACTCGGTGGAGCGCGCGAAGGCGATGACCGATGAGGAAGTCGAGACGTTCTTGGATACCACCGGCGGCCTCCTGGAGCTCCATCACATGGAGCACGCGGATGATGTGCTGCTGGAGCGCGAGGGCGTCGTCGACTCGCGTACCCACGTGGAGGTCGGCGGGGTTATGGACACGCGGCATCCGAAGAAGCCGGTCTCAACGACCATGACCCTCACGGGAGTGACCTTTGAAGGCAAGCGCGCCAGCCACAAGTTCATCCTCGGCGATGAAACCTCCATGGCCGCCAACGTGATCGGTCCGGCCCTCGGGTATCTCAAGCGGGGCTGCTGGCTCAAAACCCACGGGATCTTCGGGGTGTTTGGCTCGACCGAGTTCCTGCCGATGGTGGTCCGCTAAGATAGCACACAGCACACAGCACACAGCACACAGGCCACGCCCTTCCGCTTCAACGCGTGCGCCCTCAGCCACACCTACGTCCGCATCGCCTCTCTCCGTGCTGATCGCTGCCCTGGATGAGGAATTGGCTCATCTTCAGGACCGCGAGCTGCTCAGGACGCTCACAACGCTTGAGGCCGTGCATGGCGTCACTGCGACGATCCAGGGACGTCGGGTCGTCTTGTGGTGCACGAACGATTATCTTGGGCTCTCCCAGCACCCGCGGTTAGTCCGCGCCTCAGCCGACGCTGCCAGGCGGTGGGGGGTAGGGGCCCGCGCCTCGCGTCTGCTCGCCGGATCAACCGCCTTGCATCACCAGCTTGAAGATCGTCTCGCGTCGTTCTTTCACGCGCCCTCCGCCGTCACATTTCCCAGCGGGTATCTGGCCAACCTGGGGGTGCTGGGGTGCCTCCTGTCGCCGGATGACCTCGTGCTGGTCGATCGGCTGGCCCACGCAAGTTTGCTTGATGCCTGTCGACTGCCGCGTGCGCGCGTCAGAGTCTTCCGTCACAACGACGTGGAGCATGTGGCAGGCCTGTTGAGGCGATACGCCAAGGCGCGGCGTCGGTTGGTCGTCACGGAAGGCCTGTTCAGCATGGAAGGGGATCGCGCGCCCCTGAAGGATCTGGCGGACGTCGCGCAGCGGTACGGCGCGTTATTATATGTAGACGACGCCCACGGAGCCTTCGCCACAGGACACACCGGTCGGGGGACTCCTGAAGTTGAAGGCGTGGCGCACGGGTCGATGATTTACATGGCGACCCTCGGGAAAGCCCTGGGTTGCCAGGGGGGATTTGTCGTGGGCCATTCAAAGCTGATCCGGTTAGTGCACAACCGGGCTCGGACGTTCATCTATGAAACTGCGCAAGCCCCTCCGATTGTGGCGGCTGCCGTTGAGGGTCTTCGCGTGGTCCAGGAGGAACCCGCCTTGCGCGAGTCGCTGGCGGGCAATGTCGAGCGGCTTCATCAGCGTCTCGGGCCGGATCTGGGTCGCTCGCCAAGCCATATCGTGCCCATCATGCTCGGGGGCACCCAACGGGCACGCCGGCTGGCGGCGGGGCTCTTCGGCAAGGGAATCTTCGCGCCGGCGATCCGTCCCCCCACCGTCCCGGCCGGTACCGCGCGTCTTCGCCTGAGTGTCAGCACGTTGCATACGGCCGGCCAGATCGAACAGCTTGTCCGAGCGTTATCAAACAGCATGAGCGCGTGATGGAGAAGGCCGCAGGGCTCTTTATAACAGGAACAGATACCGGGGTGGGGAAGACGCTCATCGCGGCAGGGTTGGCCGCATGGTGCCGAGCGCGCGGCATCGACGTGGGTGTCATGAAACCGATCGCCACCGGGGGCCGGGTGTCCGCTGATGCCGTGCAGCTTGCCCGTGCGGCAGGGGTGGTTGATCCCCCGGCGCTCATCAATCCTGTGTGCTTCCGTGAACCGCTGGCGCCGTTCGTCGCGGCCCAACGGGCCGGAGCATCCATTCGATGGAGCGCGATTCGGCGAGCCTTCCGGCAACTCCAACGGCGTCATCGGTTCTTGATCGTCGAAGGCATCGGAGGCTTGCTGGTGCCGCTCTCCCGACGACGGACGGTGGCGGATCTGATCCGCCTCATGGATCTGCCGGTGTTGATCGTCGCTCGGCGACGCCTGGGCACGCTGAACCATACCCTGCTGACGGTTCAAGAAGCCAGGCGGCAGGGATTGCGGGTGCTCGGTGTGGTCCTCAACGCGGCCGATCCGCCCACGAGAGATCGCGACGCGCGACTCGCCGAGCGAACAAACCCCCCTGCGCTTGAGCAGTGCCTGCCCGTCCCACTGCTGGGGAACGCCTCATATCACCGCGCGTTGGCCGAAGGGACAGCATCGTCCCCGACATGGCGCCGTCAGCTTGTCGGGTGGGTGCAACGCAGTTGTTCGCCGACCCTACTGAAGTGGTTAATCGCCCTCAACGCGCAAACGCGCTAACGGGCAAACGCCAAAACGGTTCCTGAAGTTGACAGAGCGGGAGGCCTGTGATACGCTCCTGTTCAGACAGGAGGCCCTCATCCAATGAGCCTGAATCTTTCGCCATTTCCTTGTCGAACGCGCCACCCCTTAAACTCATCAAGCGGCAGGGTCGCGGTCATTGTGTTGGGAATGCTGACCTTGCTGGCGATCTCAGGAGCCGGCGTGTCGGTGTTTCTCCAGATGCAGGAGCGCTCGCTGCGCCTGGACCGGGAGAAGGAGCTGCGCCTGGTGAAAGCCGAGAACACCCAATTACAGGAACAGGTGGATGACGTCACGAAAGTCAAAGAGCAGCTGGAAACCGACCTGACCAAAGCCAAGTCAGACCTTGAGGAGAACCTGCTGCAACTGGCGAAGACGCAGAAGGAGAACGAGGAGCTTGAGAAAGCCGTGGATCAGCGCCAGGACGAAGTCAACCGGCTCAGCAAAGACCTCGAGCAGATCCGTTCGGAGCGCACCCAGTTGACCCAACGCATCGCGCAAGTGACGGAGCAATCCAAGAAGCTCCAGACGGAGCTGGACCAGATCGAGACCGCCAAGACCGAGCTCGAGACGAAAGTCTTGGAGCTGTCACAGGGCCAGCCGACGGTTGAGTTGGAGAAGGTCTTCGTGACGGATGCCGGAGCCTCCCCCACGGCGATCGGGGCAGGGCCTGAGGGGCAGGTGGTGGTGGTCAACCGCGAATATGACTTCGTGGTCATGAACCTGGGGAAGAGCCACGGGCTGACGCTTGGGCAGGAGTTTCAGATCGTCCGTGACAACCAGATCCTGGGGCGGGTGAAGGTGGAGAAGATTTATGATGAGCTGTCGGCTGCAGCGATCCTGCCGCCGTCGAACAAGGCTTCCATTCGGGAAGGGGATTTCGTTCGAGCGGCCTTGTAAGAGCACCAAGCACCAAGCACCAAGCACCAAGCACCAAGCACTAAGAGAATCCCCCAGGATGGGGGATTTTTTGTGACTAGACATGGACGTCATCATTCACCAGACGCAATCGATCGCCGGTCATGTGAGGGTGCCGGCGGATAAAGCCATCAGCCATCGCGCGGCGCTGTTGTGCGCGCTGAGTGAGGGTCAGACGGAGCTGACCGCCTGGCCCTCCGGAGATGATTGCCAGCGAACCCTGAGCCTCGTGGAGCGTCTGGGTGTGGTGGTCGATCGTCTTCCCGGGGGGATTCGGATCCATGGCGTGGGGTTGACCGGGCTGCGCGCGCCGCAGGGCGAGCTGGATTGCGGCGAGTCCGGGACAACGATCCGGTTAGCCGCGGGTCTGCTGGCCGGCCAGCCGTTCGTGAGCCGCTTGACAGCCGCGCCCTCCTTGTGCCGGCGGCCGATGCGGCGTATCACCGAGCCGCTGACTCAGATGGGTGCCTGCATTGAATCCCACGGCAGCCCCAGCCCCCGCGCGCAAGACGCGGAGCTGTATCCGCCGCTTCAGATCACCGGATGCCGGCCGCTTCACCCGCTGCGCTATCGGATGCCCATCGCCAGCGCGCAAGTCAAATCAGCCGTCCTGCTGGCGGGCTTGTTCGCGGAGGGGCCGGTGAGCGTGGCGGAATCGCAGCCTACCCGCGATCATACCGAACGGCTCCTCCGGCTCTTGGGGCGAAGCGTGCAATCCCACGATGGGGACGTGCGCCTTGAGCCGTCTCAGGAAGCGTTGCGAAGCCCGGGCCGGTTGGTCATTCCCGGGGATCCCTCAAGCGCCGCCTTCCTGCTTGTGGCCGCGGCGGTGCTGCCCGGCTCCTCCTTGACGATCCAGGATGTGGGATTGAACCCCACGCGCATCCACTTCCTGAGCGTCCTGCAGCGGATGGGTGCCGACATCACCATGACCGTTGACCCCACCACCCTTCAGGGCGGGGCGGGCGACGATCAGTGGGAACCGCGAGGGACGATCCGTGTGGCGGCCTCCGCCCTCCGGGGCACGACCGTGGAAGCCCACGAGGTTCCGCGTCTGATCGATGAGCTGCCCATCCTCATGGTGGCCGCCTGCGCGGCTTCCGGCACGACGGTTTTCCGCGGGGCGTCCGAGCTGCGCATCAAAGAAACCGACCGGCTCCACTCCATGACGACGGGCCTGAGGCAGATGGGCGCGCAGATGGCGGCATCAGGGGATGCGGCGGTGACGATCACCGGCGCGCCGCTACGCGGCGCAGCGGTTGAGAGTTTCGGGGACCACCGCACGGCCATGAGCTTGGCGATCGCCGGCTTGCTCGCCTCAGGCCAAACGCGCA
>Ga0155202_123_pt1 | contig 10405 bp, 8 predicted proteins | sample RifCSPhighO2_02_FD_106170 | JGI IMG/M metagenome (GOLD analysis project Ga0155202, IMG submission 106170) | Omnitrophica WOR_2 bacterium RIFCSPHIGHO2_02_FULL_63_39 | reverse complement strand
GCCCGTTGGGCGATGGCCTGGGTGAGCCGGTGGCGGAGCCAGGCGGGATCATCCGTCTCATCCGGACGGAGGCTCACGATCCGCAGCGGGATATGAGAGTGGGCATTGTAGAAGGCGCGGGCCACAAACGCCCCGTTGCGGTCGGTGACGTCCACAAGCTCCCCGGCCGGGATGGAAGGCTCTGCGCTGAGGAGCTCATCGCGGAACACCCAGCAGTCGTGGTTCTTCACCCGCTTGATCGCCGCGGCGCTGATCTGGACCCGTGGAAGAGTCATCACCTTATTGTACCAAACCTGAGACAGGAGACATGAGACAGGAGACATGAGACTTTCAGTGTTTTAGTCTCTGGTCTCCAGTCTCCGGTCTCTGGTCTGATCACGGGTTGACAACCCGCTCCTCGAGCCATACAGTAACAGCGCGATGGCGAATCAGCCGATCTACTTGAAGCAACTAGAGCTGGGACCCATGCAGAACTTCGTGTATCTGCTGGGCGATCCGACTACGCACGAGGCGGCGGTGGTCGACCCGGGATGGGAGGTGCCCGCGATCCTGCGCTCCGCCCAGGAGGACGGCTACCGCCTGACGAAGGTGATCCTGACGCATTCGCATTTCGACCACATCATGGGCTTGGAAGCCTTGCTGCAGACGCACGACATCCCGGTCCACATCCACGCCGCGGAAGCGACGGCGTTGAAGATCGACCCTTCCTCGGTGAAGCCGGTGGACGCCGGGCAGGTGATTCAGGTGGGGGCGTTGGCGGTCACACTGATCCACACGCCCGGCCACACCCCGGGTTCGCAGTGCCTGCTGGCGGGCGATCGGCTGTTGACGGGGGATACCCTCTTCATCCGTGCCTGCGGGCGGTGTGATTTACCGGGAGGAGACCCCCGCGCCCTCTACCACAGCTTGACGAACACCTTGTCGAAGCTCGACGACTCAACCGCCGTCTATCCGGGCCACAACTACGCGGAGGCACCGACCTCGACGGTAGGGCAGGAAAACCAGCAGAACCCGTTTCTTCGACTTCCCACGGTGGAGGATTTCTTGCGCCTCGTCGGAGCGAGGTAAGCAGAGGCCACGGGCGACGCCGGAGGGGAGGCCCCCGCCGCCCGCCCGCAAGTGCCGAGCGGCGGTGTCCGCGAAGCGGCCGCCCCGGCACGAGGATGGACGGCGGGGTCCCGCAGGCGGCAGGACCCGTGGCCAGCGAAATGATGAAAATGCCACCGAATCCAACATGTCAGATCGCCCTCAAAGAGTGGGCCACGGTGCTCCTGGCGATGGAGCGCGGGGAGCAGCTCGTGATGATCCGCAAAGGCGGGCTGATCGAACCGGGCAGCGGCTTTGAGTGGGCGGCCCGGCAGTTTGTGTTCTACCCGACGTTCGAGCATCAAGCGGTCAAGTTCCTCCGCGAGCCGTCCCAGCGCTTCTTCGAGGAAGCGACGGCGCGCCGCGCGCCTGAGGGGCATGTGCGGTTTGACCTCTACGGGGACGTGGTGGACGCCTTCTCCTCGGCTGATCCAACGCTCCTCAAGCGGTTGGAACCCTTTCATATCTATCACGACACCTTTCTCGACCAGCGGCTCAAGTGGCAGCCTCAGCAGCCGTTGGTGCTGGCCGTGATCCGCGTCTTCCGATTGCCTGCTCCTCAGACGATCCCGGTGATTGATCGGTATGCCGGCTGCAAATCCTGGGTCGAGTTGGAACATCCCCTGGCTCTTGACGGGGCGCAACCGGTCCTTGACGACGCCACGTTCCATGAGCGAATACAGACGCTGCGCTCCATTTTGATATAATCCTCTCATGACCCACGACCTTCGACGAGAGAGCCGCGTCCTGCTGGACGGGCCGGACCGCGCGCCCAGCCGCGCCATGCTGAAAGCGCTGGGCCTGCGCGATGCCGACCTGCGGCGGCCGCTCATCGCGATTGCCAACACCTGGATCGAGGTGATGCCGTGCAACGTGCACCTGCGGCGGCTGGCCGAGCAGGTGAAGCGGGGAGTGCGCGCGGCGGGCGGCACGCCGATTGAGTTCAACACCATCGCCGTCTCCGACGGTGTCTCGATGGGTACGGCCGGCATGAAGGCGTCGCTCATCAGCCGCGAGGTGATCGCCGACTCGATCGAGCTGGTCGTGCGCGGCCACCTGTTCGACGGGGTCGTGGCGCTGTCCGGCTGCGACAAGACGATCCCCGGCACGGTCATGGCGCTCCTGCGGCTGAATCTCCCATCGGTGATGCTCTATGGCGGCTCCATCGATCCCGGCAGGTTCCGCGGGCGGGATGTGACGATCCAGGACGTGTTTGAGGCGGTGGGTGCGTGCGCGGCCGGCCGGATGAGCGCGCGCGAGCTGCACGCGCTGGAGGATCGCGCCTGCCCAGGACCCGGCGCCTGCGGAGGGCAGTTCACCGCGAACACGATGGCCATGGCCATGGAAGTGCTGGGGATCTCGCCGATGGGCTCGGCGAGCGTGCCGGCGATGGATCCGCGCAAGGATCGGGTGGCGCGAGACGTCGGCCGGCTGGCGATGGACCTGCTGCGGCGCGGCCTGCGTCCGCGGCGGATCGTGACCCGCGCGGCGCTGGAGAATGCGATCGCCTCCGTCGCGGCGACCGGCGGATCAACGAACAGCGTCCTGCATCTGCTCGCCATCGCCCGCGAGGCCGGTGTCGCACTCGCCATCGACGACTTTGATCGCATCAGCCGCCGAACCCCGCTGCTGGCCGACATGAAACCGTGGGGGCGTTTTGTGGCGACCGATCTCTACCGGGCCGGCGGGGTCCCGTTGGTGGCCAAACGATTGTTGGAGGCGGGACGGCTCCATCCGCGAGCGATGACGGTGACGGGCCGCACAATCGGTGAGGAAGCCAGGCGAGCGCGTGAAACGCGGGGACAGCGTGTGGTGGCGCCGCTCTCGCGACCGCTCCAACCGACGGGGGGATTGGTGATCCTTCACGGCAATCTCGCGCCTGAAGGCTGCGTGGCGAAAATCACCGGGCATGAACCATTGCGGTTCGAAGGGCCGGCGCGGGTGTTCGATTGCGAAGAGGACGCGTTTCGCGCGGTCCACGGGCGCCGCATCCGAGCCGGTGACGTGGTGGTGGTGCGGTATGAAGGCCCGAAGGGCGGGCCGGGGATGCGGGAGATGCTCGGCGTGACCTCGGCCATTGTGGGCGAGGGGCTCGGACGTGCCGTCGCGTTGCTGACCGACGGGCGTTTCTCAGGCGCGACGCATGGGCTGATGGCCGGGCATGTGGCGCCTGAGGCGGCGGTGGGCGGGCCGATCGCGCTGCTGCGCGACGGCGATCGGATTGCGTTTGATGTGACGAAGCGCCGCCTGGATGCGCGCCTCTCCTCGGCGGAGCTTGCGCGCAGGCGGGCTCGATGGAAACCGCCGAAACCACCGTACACATCCGGGGTGATGGCGAAATACGCCCGACTCGTGTCCTCAGCGTCGGAAGGGGCCGTCACGGGATGATGCAGGGATGGTGGAACGGTAGACACGATAGGTTGAGGGCCTATTGCCGCGAGGCGTGGGGGTTCAAATCCCCCTCCCTGCATTGTTTTGACAACTCGTGTTCTCCATCTTGACAAGTGGCGAGGAAATTGTTAGCGTAGCAGTGCCGTTGCGACTTCACGCAGTGCGTTAGACCGTTACCGACCGTGCGCAAGCTATTCAGTTCATCCGGCCCTCGCCCAACGAGAAAACTCTCGTTGGGTTTTTTCTTGCGCCTCCTCTTCGGCGTGGGGCTCGCCGCGGTGATCGCGGGAGAGGTGGCGGTGCGCACGCAGATCGAGCGGCGGTATGAGGAGGCGCTGCAAAGCCGGGAACAGTTGGCCTTGCAGGTCACCGAGTTGCAGACCCAGCGCGAGCGGCTCGCGGTATCCCTCGCGCAAGAGCAGCAGCGCCTGCAAGGGCTGGCGCAAGAGCTCTCCGCCAAGGATCACGAGCTGCAACGCACGCTGGCTCGCCTAGGCGAGGAAGGGCGCACCATCGAGGCGTTGGAGCAGCAAGTGGGGGCGATGCGGCGCCAGATGGATCTCCTCCAAGGGGAACTCGTCCTCGCGTTGCAATCCCGCCCGGGATCGGCTTCCACAAGCCCTCAGACCGTCCAGCTCGAAAAGGTGGTGGTTACCAAGCCCACCTCCGCCCATCCCAGCCAAGGACGGGTGTTGTCGGTGCATCCCGACTGGAAATTTGTCGTCTTCGATTTGGGATGGGATTACGTCCGCATCGGGGATGTCGTCTCCATCTACCGCCGCGATCAGCTCCTGGGCAAAGCGCGCGTGGAGCGGGTCCAAGAACAAGCGGCGGCTGCGACGCTGCTCCCTGAGTGGGAACGCACCGAGATTGCCGTGAACGATGTGGTCCAGCCCTTCTAATTGTCGCTTGTCGCTTGTCGCTTGTCGCTTGGCAATCGCACCTAGAGTCGGGTGGGCCTGGGCTGCCGTCGTGGCGCTGCTGGCCACACCCGAGGTGTTGTGGGCGGCGCAGCAGGCGCCGCCCCCCGCCACCACCACGACCCGACTGGTCATTCAGTTGGCTGCGGGTGAGGCGGTTGCGGCGCAGTCGAGATTTCAAACAAACCCGCCGACGGTCATCATCAGCTTCCCGCCCCGGCGCGTGCTGGCCACCCTTCCGGAGCGCTCCGTTCTCCAGCACGGCGCGGTGCAGGAAATCGTCGCCGACTACGCGCTGGCCTCCTCGCAGCCCGCCACCTCCCGCTGGCTGCGCAGTCTCAGGATTCAGCTCCGCGGCCGGTATCGCTATGCCCTTCGCAGCGAGCCGGGCCGCATTCTCATCGAGATCGAGCATCCGGCCACGGTGACCGGCGAGACCATTGAGGTGAAATTGCTGTCGGCCCCCTCGAGGCTGAGCGAGCGATTCGCGGCGATGCAGCACGCCTTGTTCCAAGCCCAGACATCCTCCCCGTCCTTGTCGGAGCGCCAGAGCCCTCCGCGTCCATCGGTCGAGCAGATGGCCGCAAGCCGTGGCTCCCTCGAGGCCGGTGCGAAGCCCGCTGGATCCCCTCGTCTTGACGCCCCCGACCCTTCCCCCCCAACCCCCCCGGAGCCTGGGTTGCCCTTGACGACGTGGTGGTGGGTTTTGATTGCCGTCGGGGTGATCGGCGGGGCAAGCCGGGGATGGCGGGTGGTGCGATCGCGGAGGTGGTCGTGGGCTCTCAGGCGTCTGCCGTCTCGAGGCCCCTTATGGCCGTCGGCGGTTGCGCTCATCGATCAGTTGGTGTGGCAGGCGTTTGAGCGGCAAGGGTATCAACCCCTGCATACGGTGGAGCTCGGAGGGCCGCTTGGGCTGATGCGCGTGGTCATTCGCGAGGGACAGAAAACCGCCCTGCTGTGCGTGGGCAACGGCGCGCTCTTCGAGAAATCCACGGTTGAGCAGTTCGTCCGATCGATGCACGGCGCCCACGTCGACCAGGGCGTGCTGGTGGCGCCCGGCGCCTTTACGATGCCGGCTCAGCGGTATGCCGCCGCCCAGCACGTGTCCCTCCTGGGTCGAGACCAGCTGGTGGAGCTGATCGGAGCGGCGGCGATGACGGCGTCCTACGCCACGCAACTCGAAGGGCTCACGCAGCAGTTGACGGAGGCGAAAGGCACGATTGAGCAGTACGGCCAGCAGCTTGATCTGTTGCGCCGGCAGCGCAATGAAGCGAGCTGGTATTTAGGGGAAGAGCGGGTGAAGACGTCGCAGCTGGAATCGCGCCTCGACGAGCTGACCCATCAGGTGCAGCAGTGGCAGGCGCAGGCCGCCCAGGCAGCCACCGCCGCGGAGGCGGCCAAGAAACAATGGGAAGAAAGCCAGTGGTATCTCGGCGAGGCCAGGTCGGCGCTCGATCATCTCCAAGCCGCCATGCAAGAACTGCGGCAGTCGTTTGAGGAGCTGAACGCCCAGCATCGCCAGGCGGTGACCGCGATGGCCCAGATGCAGGGACAGCGAGACGAGGCCTCGCGTCACCTGGAAGAAGCCGAACGCCTTCATGAGACCCTCCAGCAGCAGATCCACCAGCTTGAAGAACGCGCCCAGCGCGCGCGGGCTGAATTAGAAACCGAGCAGACTCGTCGAGCGACGCTCGAAGAAGAAGTGCAGAGGGTCCGGAATCACGGGGAGCGCCGCACGTATCCGCGGATCAGTCCCGAGACCTTCAACGTGGAGCTCGACGACTACAGCGGCGCGCCCCTCTATCGAGGCGGCGTGCGGGATCTGAGCTTGAAGGGATTCGGGGTGGAAACGCCCGTGGCCTTGGAATGTCCTGCCACCTTGCCGGTGCGCGCGCGGTTGACGTGGCGGGGGCGCGAGGCGCCGCTCGAATCCGATGCGCGGCTGGTGTGGAAACGGCAAGACGCCGCCACGCATCGGCATCAACAGGGATTTGCGTTGGAGGGAATGCCTGAGCAGACGGTGGACCTGATCACCCGCGCGTTTCCCGCCCTTCAACCGTCATGGATGGCGCCTGCCTTCGTTCCACGCCCTCGGCCGGCTCGGCGGAGGGCGCCTCGACGCGCGGCCGCGTTGCCGTCCTCCTCGTAAGTTCGCCGCATCCCACCGTCCCTCTCACGAGCCCTGCCGACGTTCCGTCACGTAGAGGCTTTTCTCAGCCTGTTTGGCGTAGGCCTTGAGCTCGGCGCCGATCTTCGCAATCTGCCCGACGTGGGTGAGCGGTTGTGAGGCGCTGCTGACGATGGCGATGGAGATGGTCAGCAGCCCGACCGTCACCGGAGCCCCCTTCCGGTCGGTGTGGATGAGGTGCCCTCGCCGGCGATCGGCCTCATCATAGCGTCCAGGGATCGTGGCATCGAACTCCTCGATGACCTGCTGACACACGCCCTCGGCCCGATCAGGGGTGGTAATCATGACGAAGTCATCGCCGCCGATGTGCCCGATAAAATCATCAGGGTGGCCACGCGCTCGGACCGCCTGGAGAAGAATCTTGGCGGTGAGCCGGATGATGTCATCCCCACGGGCAAAGCCGTAGTGGTCGTTGAAGACTTTGAAATGATCCAGGTCGGCGTAGCAAACCGCCAGCGCGCGCCCCTGCGATAACCGGGCTTCCAGCTCCCGCTGGATCGAGACGTTGCCGGGCAGGTGCGTCAGGGGATTGGCTTCCAGCTCCTGGGAGGTGCGTCGCAGCACCATCCGGACTCGGGCGAGAAGCTCCTGCGGCTCAAACGGCTTGACCAGGTAATCATCGACCCCCGTGTCCAGCCCATGCACTTTGTCAGTGAGCTCCCCCCGGCCCGTGAGCATGATGATGGGGATGTGCCGCAGGAGCAGGTCCTGTTTCAAAGCCGCGCAGACCTGCAGGCCGTCCATCCGCGGCATGTTGCAGTCCAGGATGATGAGATCCGGCCGTTTGTCGTGCACGAGCGCCAGCGCGGCTTGCCCGTCTGCCGCTTCGATGACCTGGAATCCGCCCGGCTCAAGGACCGACCGGAGGATGTCGCGCAGGTCAGGGTCGTCGTCCGTCACCAGAATGGTTTGCGCGGGTGGGGGGATCATGAGGGGCTCGTTCTGGCCGGCTCTTCCGGGAGGGTGAAGGTGAACGTGGTCCCTTGGCCCAGTGTCGACTCAACCCAAATCTTTCCGTGATGGGCTTCGACGATGCGTTTGACCAGCGCCAAGCCTAACCCCGTGCCCCGCACCTGCTCATTGATCGGGTGGGCGGCTCGATAAAATTCTTGGAAGAGCTTGGGCAATTCCACTGCGTCGATGCCCGCGCCGGTGTCTGTCACGCTGGTCACGATGTGGCCGTCGCGGCGGCTCAGGCGAACGGTGATCGTGCCTCCGGCCGGGGTGTACTTGAGCGCGTTCGACAGGAGATTGATGAGCACGCGCGGCAGATGGGTGGGATCGCCGAGGAGGTGATCCACGCCGTCGGCGTCCATCGAGAGCGTGAGGCGCTTGGCATCGGCCTGCAGCTTGAAGAGATCGGTCAGCGAGGCCAGGAGTTCTTTGGTCGCAAGGGGACGGGACTCCATGGTGACCCGTCCGGATTCGATGCGGGCGATGTCGAGGAGATTGTTGATGAGCTCGGTGAGGGTATCCGAGTGCTTCTCGACTTTCGCGAGCCGCTCGGTCTGCGCGGGTTGCACGGAGCCGAATTGGCCGCTGCGCAACAGCGAGGCGTACCCTTTGATGGCGGCCAGGGGCGTGCGCAGCTCATGCGAGACCGCTGAGACGAAATCGCTCTTGGCTTTATTCAGCCTCGTGAGTTGGCGGTTGGCTTCCTCCAGCTCTTGGGTCCGTTCCTGGATGCTCCGCTCAAGGCCCTGGCGGGCCCTCCACGCCTCTTCATACAACGCGCAGCCTTCAATGGCGATGGCCAGCTGAGCGGCCAGGATGCCGACGAGTTCTTCGTCGCCCTGCTCCGCCGAGGTGCCCAGGTCTTCTCGAGCGAGGAGGAGACACCCGCTGGGCCCGGCGGAAGGTTTGATGCCTGCCACAACAAGGCAAGAGCTCTCGAGGAGTTCCAGGAACCTGGCGGCCGATGCCTCGTGGCGCTGCGCGACCGTCACCGTCACGGGCGAGGGGCGGGCGAGGAGCCGATCCAGCCACCCGCTTGTCTGGAGATGGCCTTGGATCTGCTGCGCCTGCGCCTCGGTGACCCCGATTAACGCCTTCCAGCTCACGATCCCTGTGGACTGATACACGCCCGCCAGTCCTTTGGAGAAGCCGAAGCTGGTCACAAGGCTTGGGGTGAGCTTGCCGTACACCTCCTCGGGATGAAGGCTGATGCGCAGCCCCTGGCTCAACTCATGGAGGGCGAGGAGTGACGCCACCTTCCGGTCAAGGGCTTCCTGCGTGCGGTGCAGCTCCAAGTCTGAGCGGACGATCATCTTCGCCTGTTGATCGAGCTGCTCGCAGGTCTTGCGCAGCTGCTCCAATTCCGTGGTTTGACGCCGGCGGGAGTCGAGCGCGAGGGTCATGTAACTCATCGATCCGAGGAGCGCCAGGATGGCCGGGAACCGAATCGTCCAATCCAGCTCGGCGGTGAGGATCGCCACGACGATGACGCTGGCGGAGAGTAAGAGCACGGTTCGCAGGGATGGTTTGCTCATCAGGGGGATCCCACCGCCAGGACGAGCACGGCCCCCGTCTGAACGACCGACTGTCCGTGCGGGACAGCACCTTGCAGCGGGGCGTGCTCGCCGTAGGTGTAGCATCCGACCAGGGGCGTGGCAAGCCCGACGATCTTTCGGATGCGATGGATGTCCTGGGCGGCGTCAAACCCGAGGAGCGTGCGACGGCTCACCGAATCAAACACCAGGACGAAAGACACCTTGGACAACGGTCGAAGCGCCTGTTCCGCCGCGCGGGAGGCGGCTTCGAGAGCCAGCTCTTTGTTGCCGATCATCAACCTGACCGTCGACCCTGCCGGGATCTCGCCGGTGCACAGCAGGCTGCCGTCCGGCTCGATGCGTCGGACGCACCGAAGCAGAAACGCCTCTGAAGATTCGAGCTGGATTCCGAGTGGATAGGCGATGAGCTGGCGCGTCAGGCCTGCCTGACGGGCGGTCTCCATGAGATCGCGACCCAAGTACTCTTCGTACACATGAGCCGCCGGCGCTCCGTCGAGTTCGCGGAGCAGGTTGCCGCGCGCGCTGGTGGCGCGCAGCATCCGGCTGATCGGCGCAAACCCGTGTTCGAGCCCCACCCCCATGGCGCAGGATCCCCCGATGAGCAGACCCACGACGCTGCGGCTGACGGCGTCATCGTTGTGGTATTGATAGGTCTGGGCGAATCGCAAATCATCCGCTGTGAGAGCGCCGGTCACCAAGGAGTGGGTTCCCAGCACTTCGTGGATGCCTCGGACGACCTCCGTGTAGCCGGTGAGCAGTCCGTCGCCAAACAGCAGGAATCCGCTGCGCGCCCGTCCCTCGAACCCTCGCAGGGCCTGCAAGGCCGCTTCATGGCCGGCCAGACGGGGCTCGCGATCGGCGGCCTCGCCCAGACCGGTCGAAACCGCCAACGCCTCATCGCCGATTGCCAGGACCACGCAGTGGTGGCTGGTCGGGCCCTCAGGCAGGATCTCCCCCGCGGTGCTGCCTCCGACGAGGGCCACGTCGGGTAACGCGCGCCGCAGTCCCGTCAGGAGCTTCGCTTGATCAAACCAAGAGGAAGCCAGCACCACGGCGCACCGTGGACGATGGCCCTTCATTCGCCCAACGGCCATCTGCCCGGCGGTCTCCCCTGCCGTCAAGGCGTCGGGGTGCGCGCTCCATCCGGTCGAAACGGTTCCATTGGAGATCGTCGTGCTGGGTGAGCCCATTTCTTACAGAGAGTATATCCGGTTCTAGGAGCTGGCGTGCACAACATCCGTCGATTCCTTGCGCGCCTCCCGGCGGGAGGCGTACATATCCGCATCGGCCTGTTGGATGACCTGCTCGGC
>Ga0155202_146_pt1 | contig 37239 bp, 35 predicted proteins | sample RifCSPhighO2_02_FD_106170 | JGI IMG/M metagenome (GOLD analysis project Ga0155202, IMG submission 106170) | Omnitrophica WOR_2 bacterium RIFCSPHIGHO2_02_FULL_63_39 | reverse complement strand
CCCTGCGAGATGAGCCGGACCGCAATCCCGATCGGCTCGAAATATCCGCGCAGCACCCGGGCATGTTGCTCCGCGAGCAACTCTGTCGGCGCCATCAAGGCACTCTGATAGCCGCCTTGCGCGACGACGGCCGTCAGCAGCGCCGCGACCACCGTCTTGCCACATCCGACATCGCCCTGGAGCAACCGGAGCATCGGATGCGGCTGACAGAGATCGCCGACCAGCTCCCGGAGCACCTGCTGCTGGCTGAAGGTCAGGTCAAACGGCAGCCGATTCCTCAAGGCCTCGACGAGCGGCCCGGAAGATTGGTAGCGCTGCGGTTTCAGGCGTGAGGCGAATCGCGCGCGCCGGGAGGCGAGGACCACCTGCATCAGGAACAGCTCTTCAAAGATCAGGCGGCGCCTGGCCGCCTCGAGGTCATCCCACGTATCGGGGAAATGGAGCTGCCCAACGGCCCATGCGAAGGACGGCAGGTGGTGCGCGTGGCGGAGGCGTTCAGGAAGCGCGTCGTGCGCGGCGAGCGTCTCATCAGCCAGGGCGGTCTTAACGATGCGTCGGAACCATCGTTGATTAAGGCCTTCGGTGAGGGGGTAAATCGGCACGAGGCGACCCATGTTGAGGCCAAGATCGGCCGATTCCTGCTCGTCGTCTGTCGTGCTGTCAAGATGTTCGATCTCCGGATGGATGACCTGCAGCCGACGGCCCGACGCCTCAACACGCCCGTGGATGATGAGATCCTCACCGACCCGCAAGAACTTGTCCAGGTACGGCTGGTTGAACCACACGCACTCCAGCACGCCGGTCGCATCCCCGACCGCCGCCTGCATGAGCGTGCGCCCGCCTGGCAGGCGCCTGAGGCTCTTGGCCAGCACATGGCTTCGGACGGTCGCCACCTGGCCTGGCGCCAACTGGCGGATGGCGTGCAGCCGGCTGCGATCTTCGTAGCGGCGCGGCGCATACCAGACCAAGTCCTCAACCGAACGAACGCCCAGCCGAGCCAGCTGCTCAGCCCGCGCCGGGCCGACGCCTTTCACATACCGAACCGAACGCTGCCGCAACGGTGCTTGTTGAACAGTCATTTTGTGTTTATAATGGGTGGTTCAACCCGTGAATCCTTCAAATGCGAGCGTGCGTGAGTTGCGGCAAACGATCAGTGGCGGGGCGTCACTACACCCGCCGAGGACAAGCCAAGGTGAAAGGTGGGGTGGGACGCCGCATTGTCCGCAAGAATCTCCGGCGCTTCCAAGCCAATCTCCAACGCGTCAAAGTCTTGCTGAACGGCTCCCCCAAACGCGTGCTGGTGTGCACGGAGTGCATCAAGCACGGGCGGGTTCAGAAAGCTCCGTCAGGGCAAGCCGGGCTTCGCGCAGCGATACCGCAGCGTCCCCGTTGATCAGGCGAGGGCTGCCGACGAGATCATAGCCTTCGTCGCACCGAAGCGCCAATCGTTTCCCCCAGATCCGCCGAGTCGTCCGCCCATCCGTCACCCAGGGCGCGCGTCCCGCGTCTTCCTCAACGCGCACCTGACGAAGCATCACGAGGGGCCGTCCGTTCCCCACCCCAAAGGGCGCAAAACGCTCAACCGACGACGCCACCTCCGGCGTGATCTCCTGCAAGGCCACCTGCACGTCGATCTGCAACATCCGGCCGGCGCGAAGATGCAGTTCAGCCGCCTGCGCGTAGCGGTTGATCTGCTCGCGAAACCGCTCCAGATTCATCGGCGACAGCGTCAGACCGCAGGCGCGGGCATGCCCGCCGTAACGCAGCAACACGCCTTCGCACGCTCGAAGAGCCTCCAACAGATTCATCATGCCGAACGAGCGTCCTGATCCGACGGCTGTTTGGTCATCCATCGCAATCGCAATGGCCGGCCGCTCGAACCGGTCCGCCAGCTGGGCGGCCACCGGCCCCATAAATCCCGGATGCCATCCCTGTCGACCGATGACCACCACCGCGTGATCCTTCAAATGAAGCCGGCCGGCTTGCTCATGGGCTTCAGAGAGAATTTTTCTGTGAAGGGCTTTGCTGGCGGCATGGATCTTCCGAATGGCCCGGATCAGCGGCTTGGCGCGGCTCAGCGACGACTCCACCAACAACCGCCACACCCGCTGAGCATCTCCCAAACGACCTGCCGCATTGAGACACGGCGTGAGGCGTTGCAGCACCTGCTCCGGTGTTGCGCTCGTCAATCCAACCGTCTGACAGAGCAGCCGCAGGCCTGGCCGGTGCGTCTGCAGCAACCGGCGAAGCCCCAGGACGACGAGGATTCGATTGTCGCCAACCAGCGGCGCGCAGTCCGCCAGGGTGCCGATCGCCGCCAGCTCCGACAGTGAGACAAGCCGCTCATCAGCCGTCCCCCACAGCGCCTGAGCCAGCTTGAAGGCGAGCCCTGCGCTGCACAGCTCCTTGCCGGCTGTCTCATGGGCATGCGGGTTCACCAGTGCGGCGGGATGCGCGAGGTCCGCGGTCGGGAGATGATGATCGAGGACGATCGTCTCGATCCCCCGCTTCGCCAACTCCCGGATTTCCTCCGCTTGATTCGTCCCGCAATCGACCAGGACCATCAGGCCCGTCTTCGCGCGGGCCGCCTCGCTGATCAGCGTCTTCGGAAACCCATAGCCGTGCGCCAGGCGGTTTGAGATCCGAACCGCAACCCTGGCCCCGAGCGAGGCCAGACATTCAAAGACGATGGCCGAGGCCGTGATGCCATCCGCATCCGAATCCCCGAATACCAGGATGGGCGTCCGAGCAGCCATCGCCCGACGGATGCGCGCCACGGCCTTCGGCAGATCAGGCAGATGTCGCGGATCGTCCAGGCTGTCTAGGGTCGGAGCGAAAAACCGCTCCACCCCGGCGGGATGTGCCAGGCCACGGTTGAGGAGGAATTGCCCGACGAGCGGCGGCAACCCGCAGGCCTGAGCCAGGCGATGGGCGCTCACCGGGTCCGCCGCCACGACCTGCCACACTGAACGCGAGGACATCACGAGGGTTTGAAGGCCCGCCGCCACGTGATGACGAGCGCCGAGGCGATGTAGACCGTCGAGTAGACGCCGGAGATGAAGCCAACAAGCAAGCACAACGCAAAATCGCGCAGCACCTCACCCCCGAAGAAGTAGAGGGCCAGCACCTCGACGATCACGGTGAGCGAGGTCAGGAGGGTGCGCGAGAACATCTGATTGACGCTCAGGTTGATGATCTGGCCCAGATCGACCTTCCTCGCGGCGCGGAGGTTTTCCCGCACGCGGTCGTAAATGACGATCGTGTCGTTGATCGAGAACCCGGCGATGGTGAGCAGCCCCGCGACAATGATCAGATCAATCGGGCGCTGCATCAGGCAGAGCATCCCCGCCGCCACCACCACATCGTGCAGGAGCGCGATCCCGCCCGCCAATCCGAAGTCGACGTGACGGAACCGGAACGCCACATAGAGGAGAATGCCCACCATGGACCAGGCAATCGCCCACCAAGCTTTCTCGCGGAGGATCTTCCCCACGACCGGCCCGACCCGCTCCATTCGAACCAGCTCCGGCGGAGCAGTTCCCGCCAAATCCGCGTAGAGCGCCTCCCGCGTGAGCGCGATGGTCCGTTCGACGTCCGCATCGGTGTCATCCGCCGTGCGGATGAGCCACTCGGTGGGCGAGCCGAACTCCTGGATCACCGCCTCCCCCAGGCCCACCTTGCGCAACGTCGCGCGCATCGCGTCGGCCGTCACCGGATGATCCACGCGGTATTCCTGCAAGAGCCCGCCGGCGAAGTCGATCCCGTAGCGCTGCGGCCCGCGCTGGATGAAGGCCGCGATCCCGATCCCGATGACCAGCGCCGAGAGCACGTAACACAGCCGGCGCTTGCCGACGAAATCGATCCTCGTCTCGCCAATCAGCTTCGCCATCGACAACCGGTTCAGCCGCCCCAAACCCAGCAGGATGTCAAAGACCACCCGCGTGACAAAGACGGCCGTGAACATGCTGGCGATGATGCCGGCGGTCAGGGTGGTGGCGAAGCCGCGGATGGGGCCTGTGCCGAACCAGTAGAGGAACGCCGCCGCGATGACCGTGGTCACGTTGGAATCGAAGATGGCGGAGAACGCTTTGTCATAGCCCGCGGCGATGGCGGAGCTTAAGGGGCGGCCGGCTTTCAACTCCTCTCGAATCCGCTCATAGATCAAGACGTTCGCATCCACCGCCATGCCGAGCGTCAAGATCATGCCCGCGATGCCCGGCAGGGTCAGGGTCGCATGGAGGTAGCCCAGCGAGCCTAAGATGATGAGCAGGTTCAAGGCCAACGCGAGGACGGCCACCGCACCGGCCAGATGGTAATAGAGGACCATAAACACCACCACCAGCGAGGCCCCGATGGCCGTCGCGGCCAAGCCGGCTCGAATCGAATCCCGTCCGAGGCTCGGCCCCACGGTGCGTTCTTCCTCAACCCTGATCGGAGCGGGCAGCGCGCCGGCCCGAAGGACAATGGCCAGGTCGTTCGCCTGCTCTCTCGTGAATCGGCCGGTGATCCGTCCCGAGTCGGCGATACGGCTTTGAATGACGGGGGCGGATTGCACCGTGCCGTCGAGGACGATGGCGAGCCGCCGATTGATGTTCGCGCCGGTCAGCTGCGCGAACGCTCTGGCGCCGTCGCGGTTGAGCCGGAAATTCACATCCGGCAAGCCGAGCTCGCCGGGCTCCACCCACGCATCCGACAAGATCGCGCCGGTCAATGCGCCTTCGGTATCGAGCAACAAGGGAGAGCCGTCTTCGTCTGCCCGCAACTCGAAGCCTTGAGGCGCCTCGCCTTTCAGGGCGCGCTCAACCAGCCGGGGATTGTCCGCCACCAGCTTGAACTCCAGGAGCGCGGTCTGCCCGATCAGCTTCAAGGCGCGATCCCGATCCGTGACCCCGGGCAATTGCACCAGGATGTGCTCGCTGCCCTGGCGCTGGATGAGCGGCTCGCGCACGCCGAACTGGTCGACGCGGTTGCGGATGATCTCGAGGGCCACGCCGGTCACATCGCGATCCCTGACGTCCTCCTTGACCGCGGAGGCGTCGACCCGCAGGATCAAATGCATCCCGCCCTGCAGATCCAACCCCAGATTGATGCGTTGCGACAGCGGAAACGCAAACCACGCCGAGAGCCCGATCGCTGCCAGGACGACCGGCACCCGCCATTTCATGCTGGAGGGCATCAGGCACGAGCCTCCGATCCCGATTCGGACTCCCCGCTGCGGGACTTGACCAAGCGGGCGATGGCGGATTTCTCCACATCGATCCGCACGTTCTCATCCACCCTGAGGGTGACGGCATCCGGTTTGACGTTGACCACGGTCCCGAACATGCCCCCGCTCGTCACCACCTCATCGTGTTTCTTGAGCTGCTTGACCATCTGCTCATGTGCCTTCCGCGCCTTCGTTTGGGGACGGAAGACCAACACGTAGAAAATCAGGAACATCATCAACACCGGAAACATCATGCCCATCGGATTGGGCACGGCTTGTTGCGGCATCACGGCACCCCCTGTCGCGGAATCACACGAAGCGGCACGTCCCCCCACCGAACCACATCGGCCTGGGGATAATAGAACGAGAGAATTTCACGGGCCCGAAGCCCCCGCCGGGCCAACTCGGCGGCCCCCCATTGGCACAAACCCACCCCATGCCCCCAGCCCTGACCACGCAGCAGGAACGCCTCGCCTTCTGGGGTGACGGAAAAGGCCGTGGAGCGAATGGTCGAGAAGCCCAGGAGCTGCCGGAACTCATAGCCGCTGAGCACAAGGACCTTGGAGCCGCGGAGACGCACCTGCGCGACGCGACCGCTCGGCGTGCGGCCGGCGATTTCAAGATCCGTCACGGGCCAGATCGAGGTGCCCCGCTGCTGTTTGACCGCCCAGGCCAAGTCGGCCGCGGTCACCCGTCGCTGCCAACGGTAGAACGGCGATTCGTGGCAGTACGGACACATCCGACTTCCCTTCAGGGGCGCAAGATCAAAGGACCCCATGACCTGGGCGTCTTCGGTCAGGCCTCCGCAGGTCGAATGGTAAAACGCGGGAAACGCCTGGCCTTGGTACAGGAGAATGAACCCGGAGGTCTCTTGCACGATCCGGTTGGTTCGCCACTTCTCCCCCGTCTTTCCGGCGTAGACCTGGGAGAGGACGTCGCTCGTCACGTCGTAATCGACAGAGGCTTTCGACAGCCGCTGGAAGAGGGCGTAGGTGCGGGCCGCAATCGCCAGCGCCCGCAGCGCCTCCGCAGGCCAGTAGGAGGGAGCCTCCTTGCTGAGGACCCCCTGCAGGTAGTCTTCCAAGGCGACATGATTGATGACCAAGAGCGAGACGTCTTTCTGCCGGACGATTTCGACGATGCCTCTCAACTGCTGGCCGTTCAGGTTGATGGTGGCATCGCGGGTCGGCTCGACGCGAAGACCGGAGAGCGCAAAACGCTCCTCACCCACCAGGATGCCTTCGGGGACGGCTCGGACGGCAACCCGGGGCAAATGGGATCCCTCGCGCACGACATCCGCAGTGTTCGAAGCGACCAGGCGAAACCGGCCGTGGATGGCCAGATCCACCTGCGGTTGGTTGCGCACCACCGCGACTCGAATCCAGAGGGTCTTCGAGGGCAACGCCGCGGACTCCGCGGCCGCCACACCCTGCCCCGCCCCCGCCACCCACCCAAGCATGACCGTCATCAGGAAGGAACGCATCCCATCACGTCGCGAACAATTCCACCCGCGCGTCTTTGACTTGGGCGAGGTGTTGGTAGGCCAGCCGCGTGGCTTTGCGTCCTCGCGCGGTGCGCTTGAGGAATCCCGCCGATAACAGAAACGGTTCGACGATGTCGACGATCGTATCCCGTTCCTCGCTCAAGGCCGCCGCCAAGGCTTCAATGCCGACCGGCCCGCCCCCGTAGACGTCCATGATGGCGCGCAGGACCTTACGGTCAATCGGATCAAGCCCATAGGCATCCACGCCCTGCGCGTGGAGGGCCGCCTCGGCCACCTCCGTGGTGACCTGGCCCTGTCGTTTGACCTGCGCGTAGTCCCGCACACGCCGCAACAGCCGGTTGGCGACCCGGGGGGTCCCGCGTGAACGGCGCGAGATCTCCGCGCAGGCGTCCTCCTGAACGGTCAATCCCAAGACCTTGGCGGAACGCCGGACGATTTCCTCGAGCTCCTTCGGCTGATAGAAGTCCAGATGATAGACCATGCCGAAGCGGCTGCGCAACGGGTTGGACAGCAGCCCCGCGCGGGTCGTCGCCCCCACCAACGTGAAATGCTTGAGGCGGAACTTGATGGTCTTCGCATAGGGGCCTTTATCGACGACAAAATCGATCTCGTAGTTTTCCATCGCGGGATACAGGAATTCCTCCACCACTTTGGAGAGGCGATGGATCTCATCGATGAAGAGCACGTCCCCCTGCCCCAGATTGGTGAGAATGCCGATCAGATCCCCGGCCCGTTCGATGGCCGGGCCGCTGGTGGCGGTGATCTTCGAGGACATCTCGTGGGCCATGATGTGGGCTAGGCTGGTTTTTCCCAGCCCTGGCGGACCCGCCAAGAGCAAGTGTTCAAGGGGTTCCTTGCGACGCTTGGCGGCCTGTACCGCCACGCGCAGGTTCTCCACCACCGCATGCTGGCCGACGAATTCCTCAAATCGTTTCGGCCGCAGGCTGAGATTCAGAATCTGGTCTTCTTCGGTTTCTGGGACCGGACGGCCTTCGGCTTCCGGCGGGGGCACGGCCTTCATCTGGAGGCACTCGTCTTTAGCCAACGGGGAGGGCGGCATCGCCAGACCGTTCGTGAGCGGGCACAGGTTCACCGAACTGACGCTGCCGGTAGACTTCGTTCAAGACGTCTTCGGCCGTCTTCACGTTCGGATTTCTGGCCAAGGCGGCTTTGACCATCGCCTTCGCTTCGGGCTTCTTGTATTCAAGCTGTAACAGAATCGCAACGGCTTCTTCCTCGACCGACGGTTGCGCCTCGTCGGGCAGGGGCTCGCGCTGCGCTTTGGCTTGGATCAAGGCGTATTTGCCCACCTTCCCTTGGAGCTTGGCGATGATCTCTTTGGCCCGTTGCTCCCCGATCCCCGGCAGAGAACGCAAGACGCTCATCTGGCCTTCGTCGATGGCTTTGGCGATGGTGGGAATCGGCTTGGTGAGCGCCCGCAGCGCCGCTTTCGGCCCGATCCCGGAGACCGTGATGAACCGCTCAAAGAATTCCCGCTCGATCTCGTTCAGGAAGCCAATCAGCACGGGCACCCCGCGACCCACCTCGAGCTGTTGGTAGTGGAATGTCACGAGCTCAACTTCCCGATGGTCTTGCTGAGCGAGTTTCTCCGCCAGGACACGCATGATGGAGGGGGGCAGGAAGACTTGGTAGCAGACCCCCTGCACCTCCATCACGAGAGAGGCTTCGGTTTGTTCACGAACAATGCCGCGCAGTCGGCAGATCATCGACTGTTCCTCTCGCGTCCCGCCAGCGGCGAGGGCTGACGTGCGGCCGGCGTCGCGAGGGGCGAGCGGGCATGGTGTCCCGAGCGGTAGCGAGGGACGAGCGAGCTCCGAGCGCCGAGTGAGCGGAGCCACGCTGGGGCGAAGCGAACGTCCGGCCGAACGTGCAGCCCGAGCTCAGCTGGCGGGGCAGCCAAAGACCCAGAGGTTGCGCTGGAGATAGTTCCTCGATTGCTGTGCTCGATGATGTGTGCATGAGCGATGGCCAAGGCGAGCGCATCCGTGGTGTCCATGGACCACGCGGAGGCATCCCTTCCCAGCCACGTGCCGACCATCCGTGCGACCTGCTCCTTCGACGCCGACCCGTTTCCCGTGAGGGCTTTCTTGATGCGGGTCGGGAGGTAGTCAACCTGTGGCACCTGATGATGGGCGAGGGCCAGGCAAACGGCTCCCCGCGCGTGCGCCATGAGCGAGGCGGTAGTCAGATACTCGTGATGGGTGTAGAGGGCTTCGAGGACTGCAACCGAAGGCTGATGGGCCGTCATGATCTTGCCCAGCGCCTCGTACAAGCGCGACAAGCGCGCGCCAAGCGGCTGGCGAGGCGAGGGACGGATCGCTCCGGCATCCACCACCTGCAACTGCCCTGCCTGGACGGAGATGACGCCGTAGCCTGTTGCGTTCAACCCCGGGTCAATCCCGAGAATCACCATGATGGACGACTAGGCTGCGGAATGCTCCGTCAGGATGGCGTCGGGAAGATCGAAGTTCGCATACACATGCTGGGCATCGTCATGATCCTCCAACGCGTCCAGCAACGTCAACAGCTGCTTGCCGGTCGCACGGTCTTCCACGCGCACGGAGGAGGAGGGCACCATGCTCACATCGGCTGATTCCCAGACAATGCCCTGCGCGGCCAACGCCTGCTTGACCCCTTCAAACTCGGCGGGGGTTGTGGTGACGGTGAACGTGTCGCCTTCCTGACGAATATCTTCCGCGCCCGCCTCGAGGCCGATCGCCATCAGCCGATCCTCATCGATCAGCGACGCCTTCACCAGAATCAACCCCTTTTTCTGGAACAGCCATGAGACGCTGCCTGCTCCGGCGAGATTGCCCCCGTGTTTGGAGAAGACGTTGCGCAGTTCCGCGGCGCTGCGGTTGCGGTTATCCGTGAGCGCCTCCACCAAGATCGCCACCCCGCCAGGCCCGTAGCCTTCGAGGACCATCTCCTCGTAGGTCACCCCGGGCAATTCCCCGAGGCCTTTTTTAATGGCCTGTTCGATCTTGTCTTTCGGGAGGTTGACCTCACGGGCTTTGGAGATCGCCATCCGCAGGCGCGGGTTGCCCTCCGGAGAGCCGCCGCCGATCTTCGCGGCGACGGTGATTTCGCGCACGACCTTGCTGAAGGCCTTCCCCCGCTGGGCGTCGACAACCGCTTTCTTGTGCTTGATCCCCGCCCACTTCGAATGCCCGGACATCGGAGGCAGTATAACACAGGAACAAAAAAGCCGCCAATCACCCGATTGGCGGCTCGCCGGGCCTCGATCCAAGACCTTCAACGCGACTAGAATTCGTAGCGCAGGAGCGCTCCGGCTCCCTGCTCCCGTCCGGGGGGAACGGCTCGCTGCTCAGGCCTGACCATTTCCCACAGCGCAGCCGTGGTTGAGCGGATCATCAGCGCGGTCCCTTTCGCCGGTCCCCAGAGCAATCCCGACACCGGCCCTTCGTCGCGGCTGACCTGGACCATCTGGTTGGGAATCTCCATCCAGGTGGTCGACCATCGCACGACATCGCCTGGAAGCTGTTCAATCGGCTTGCTCTCGGCCGCGAAGACTGTGCCCACCATCCCCAGCGCGATCGCCATTCCCATGATCATGAAGAGGGAACGAGCCATCAGGAGCCTCCTCGTGTTGAACGTTCTTAAGCATTCTTACGCGCCGTTCAACAAAAGTATGCCTGACCGCACGATCCCGCTTCAAGGCCTCCGTAGAATTTAAGGGGTGGGAGTATGGTATAGTTATCATGAAGGGGGTGAGCCCCATGCTGACGGAGCCTAGGCCGGCCAAGCAGCAGACGGGGACTCAACGCAAACTCTTGATCGTGGATGATGAGGAGAAGGTGTGCCACTTACTGGAGCAGTACTTCGCGCACAAGGGCTACACGGTCCGAGCGGTGTGCGGAGGCGATGAAGCGGTGGCGCTCGCGGAGATCTTTTGTCCCAACGTCGTGCTGCTCGATTTGCTCATGCCGGGCATGGACGGCGTCGAAACGCTCAAACGCCTGAAGGCGCTGCGCCCCACGCCGAAGGTCCTCATGCTCAGCGCCGTCAACCATACCGAGGTCATCAAGGGGGCGTTGTCGCTCGGCGCGGACTTTTATATCTGCAAGCCGGTCAATCTCGCTGAGCTGGAACGACTCGTCAATCTGTTCAGCCCTCCGATCCTGCCCTAATCAGTCGCCTCCGGACCGTGGAAGGACGATGTCGTCAGGCGTCTGGATCTGCCGGCCTTTGACGGTCCGTGTGACTTCCTCCCGCGAGAAGGCGACCTCGCCATAGTCCCATCGCAAGGTCACCCCTTCGGCTGACTCGCGAACCAGCTCTCCGGTCACCATCCCGCCGTTCGCCAAGTACAGCGTGACCTGGTTGGCAGACGCCGCGGGAGATGGCGTTCGAACCGCCCGGGGAGACGGTTTGGCGATCGGCGGAGCGGAACCATGCGGCCGTGTCCCCGCTCTGCTGACACGCTCTTGAATCGTGCGGGCTTGATCGATGAGCCGCTCGACTCGTTGGACGGATCCTTGAGGAAGCAGCTCGGGATGCGTCAGATAGGTGACCACGCAGAGGCCAACAAAGATGGCCACCCCGAAGAATCCTATGAGCCGATAGAACGTACCCATCGGGCGAGGGGTTACGGCCGTTCGACAATCTGCGAGACGCGGCCGTCCACAAATACCATGTGATACGTGGCCCCGCCGACGTTGTCAGTATGCTGGGCCGCGTCCACTGACACAGGACTGGCCGGATCAGCCTGGACGCTGCCGACCACGTCCCGTTCGGAGACCGACTGCGCATCATAGATCCAGGTCACAGCCAGCGGCCGTCCCTCCGAATCAGCAGCCTCAGGGATGATCTGTCTTGGCTTCCCCAGCTTTCGACGAACCTCGGCCGTGGTCTCACCGATCTGCACGTGCGCCACGTCGACCTGCTTCAGGGATACCGTCGACACCTGCGCCATGCATCCCGCCAGGCCCAGCAAGCCCAGGACGCGTGGCAGCGGTTGCCACATTCCGGCGGCTGTCGAGCGACGGCTTTGCTTTTCCGTTCGATTCATGCTATAAGCTCACCGATGAGCAAGGTAGCCACCAGAGCCTCCGCACTCAGCCAGCTGTATCCTGCTCACACGCTCGCAGTTTCTGTGGCGTTGCTTGTCTCCACCACCCTGCTCCTGACGGGACTGTCCCTACCCCTCCTGCACGCCCAGCAGATGATCTTTTGGAAGAGCACCTACTCGGTGTGGACCGGCGTGGTCGCCCTGTGGGAGGCGAATGAACTGCTGCTGGCGACGGGATTGTTGTTCTTCTCCATCGTGTTCCCTGTCGTCAAGCTAGCAGCCCTGTCAGTCATCTGGTTTGTCCGGTTGCCGCAAGCGCAACGGGCCCGGCTCCTCCACAGACTTGAGCTGCTCGGCAAATGGTCGATGCTGGATGTGTTCGTCGTGGCGATCCTCATCGTCCTGGTCAAGCTCGGGCCGCTGGCCAAGGTGGAACCACGCGCCGGGGTGTATGTCTTCGCCGCCGCGATCGCGTGTTCCATGCTCACCACCATGTACGTCGACCGCCTGGCCCGGTTCCGCCTCCACACCTCCGGAGAGCCCTGAACCCCGCTCGCTCGTTAGCCGGCGAGGTCCGAATCACGGAGCACGGACTGAGTTCCCCCGGCCTCGGTGATCAGCACCGTGCCATCCGGCAGGGTCTGCGCCGTCAACAGCACGCGGCCATCCTGGTCAATCGCCACCGACCGCTCGCCTTGCTGAACGATCCGAAGGCTGCCAGCGGATTTGCCGCGCGCAAACTGCTCAATCCATAGCTCGTGCCCCTGAACACGCAGGCGGACTTCGTCGTCGCCCCGCACGATCCGTTTGGTCTGAGGCAATGAGGTCGTCTTCATGTCGATCGGATTCTCGCCGCTCCAGAACTCAATCGTGTTGAAGATCACGGCATCGCCCAACCCTGCCAGGCTGTAGATGGGCGCCCAGATCAGCACGAGGAACACCGCCTCTTTGATCCATTTGTCCTTGCTGACGCTGTCGTTCCAGTTGTAGAGCTTGCGCGTCAGGTTAAATGAGCCAAAGCAGCCGGCGCATCCCACCGCCAGCGCCACCACCAGTGCCGTGATCTGCTGTCTGCGTCCCATGGTTCCCTCCGTCAGCTCTCACTTCCCAGCATCGTGAGCGCTTCCTGTAAGAACGGTAAAATGCCCCGCAATTCGTCCTTCGTCAGACGCCCCAACTTCGCAAAGCTGGGCCGGCCCGGCTCCTGATCGACCAAGGCCCGGCTGATCTGCACCTTCTTCGGCCCCTGGTTGTACGAGTACACGCCCACGGTCAGCTTGGAACCGCCGCCTTCCCACGATTTCGCAAAGAGCTGCTGATCCAACCGACTGTCATACGCCATCCCGACTCCTGTTGTTGATGGTCTCCTCCTAGCGCAGGGCGCGGGCCCGGCCGATGCCCCAGAGGGCCGTGGCCGCGAAGATGGCGATGACCGCCGGAAACCACCAGATCCCGAGTCCGAAGGAGCGTCCCAGCGCGACGTGAATGGTCTGCCACTGCAGATACGTCATCAACCACACGGCCTCGACCTCAATCACCCTCATGAGCAACCGCGCGAACCGGTATTGACGCTCGGCGTTTTCCGGGGTGATCGCGACCAAATAGGAGAATCGGTGGGGAGCCCGGCAGGCCAACCCCACGGCCGCATACGTCACCGCGCTCATCACTGCCACCAGCGCCAGGATCCACTTTCCTGACCAGGCATCCGGTCGTCCCGCCAGATCGAAATGCGCCGGGATCTGCGCCGGCAAGTTGGCCCAGAAGCTAATCGCCATCACGGCCGTCAGCACCACGCCGAGTGTGGCCGCATGCGTCCACATCCGCTCCGCCATCGACTCCGGAATCTTCAGCACCGGCTGCCGCGCCTTACTCCCCATCGGCCCCTCCGTGGTTGACACCCGCCCTCCTCCCCCTACGCGTTGCCCATTATACACTTGCGCAGTGCTAAAGCAACACGGCGGTCAGTCGTATGGCTGACCGCCGTGAAAGAAAACCCGGAGCGCCGTCCTACTCTCGCGATCCCTTGCGGGATAACTACCATCGGCCCTGAGGGGCTTAACGACCGAGTTCGGAATGGGATCGGGTGTGACCCCCTCGGTATAGGCACTCCGGAATCGTGTTCAGCACACAGCAGACAGCACACAGCAGACAGAACCGAATAGAATGGCCTGTGTGCTAGTTGCTAACTGCTGTGTGCTTCAGTTGGTTGACAACTCATTGTCTCGCCCGAATAAGAAAGTTCGTGGTCAAGCCGCACGGCCGATTAGTACCGCTTGGCTGAAGCCCTTGCGGGCCTTATACCTGCGGCCTATCAACCTGGTAGTCTGCCAGGGGCCTTCAGGGGCTTGCGCCCGGGAGATCTTATCTTGGAGGAGGCTTGGCACTTAGATGCATTCAGCGCTTATCCTCTCCGGACACGGCTACCCAGCGATGCCCTTGGCAGGACAACTGGGACACCGGAGGTCCGTCCCCCTAGGTCCTCTCGTACTGTAGGGAGCTCTCCTCAAATCTCCTCCGCCCACATGAGATAGAGACCGAACTGTCTCACGACGTTCTAAACCCAGCTCGCGTACCGCTTTAACCGGCGAACAGCCGGACCCTTGCGACCTTCTCCAGCCGCAGGATGCGATGAGCCGACATCGAGGTGCCAAACCGGATCGTCGATGTGAACTCTCAGATCCGATAAGCCTGTTATCCCCAGAGTACCTATTATCCGTTGAGCGACGGCGATACCACCTTCCACCGCCGGATCATTAAGCCCGACTTTCGTCCCTGCTCGAGCTGCCGCTCTCGCAGTTAAGCGCCCTTCTGCCTTTACACTCGACGCGCGATTGCCGACCGCGCTGAGGGCACCTTTGGGCCCCTCCGTTACCCTTTAGGAGGGAACCGCCCCAGTCAAACTGCCCACCTGGCACTGTCCGTCGTCTCGGTTCAGAGATTCGACGTGAGAACACGCGGTTAAGCAGGGTGGTATTTCACCGTTGGCTCCCCCCGACCTAGCGGCCGGGGATCGACGCCTCCCACCTATCCTACACAGCTCAGTCACCTGTTCAATACCAGGTTGCAGTAAAGGTTCTGGGGTCTTTTCGTCTACATGCGGGCACGCAGCGTCTTCACTGCGACCACAATTTCGCCGAGTCCCCCGTTGAGACAGCGCCCAAGTCGTTACACCATTCGTGCGCGTCGGAACTTACCCGACAAGGAATTTCGCTACCTTAGGACCGTTATAGTTACGGCCGCCATTCACTGGGGCTTCGGGTCGACGCTTCTCCCGCCTTGCGGCGGGATGACGCCTTGCCTTAACCTTCCAGCATTGGGCAGGTGTCAGTCTGTATACCGCGCCTTCGCAGCTTCGCACAGACCTGTGTTTTTACTAAACAGTCGCTTGGGCCTCTTTACTGTGATCTCATCCCGCTCCATCCACGAGGGACTTCACGGGACAAGACACCCCTTCTTCCGAAGTTACGGGGCCAAGTTGCCGAGTTCCTTAACGGGGGGTCACTCGAGCGCCTTAGTCTGTTCGACCAGCCTACCTGTGTCGGATTGCGGTACGGTCACGAACGACACTTCACGCCTGGCTTTTCTTGGCAGTTGAGCCTCCACCAGTTTACCTTGACCGTAGTCGCAGCTCCCCGTCGCCCTTCACCCCGCCTTGCGGCGGAGCTACAGGCTTAGACCGGGACAACCACTGCCCGGATGGTGTAGCTTCCTGCGTCACCAGACGTATCAACGCGCCGTCCGTGGTAGCCGAATGTTAACGGCTTGTCCATCGCTTACGCCATGCGGCCTCAGCTTAGGACCGACTCACCCTGGGCGGATTAACCTTCCCCAGGAACCCTTAGGCTTTCGGCGACTCCGTTTCTCACGGAGTTTATCGCTACTCATTCCGACATTCTCACTTCCGCTTCGTCCAGCCTCTCTCACGAGAGACCTTCATCCTACCGCGGAACGCTCCCCTACCACGACCCCATCCCGAAGGATGAGATCATCCACTGCGTCGGTAGTCCGCTTGAGCCCCGATCATTGTCGGTGCCGGATCGCTCGACCGGTGAGCTGTTACGCACTCTTTAAATGATGGCTGCCTCTAAGCCAACATCCCGGCTGTCTGTGCAATCCGACATCCTTTCCCACTTAGCGGACGTTTGGGGACCTTAGCAGGCGGTCTGGGTTGTTTCCCTCGCGTCTGTGCAGTTTATCCCGCACAGGCTGACTCCCGTGGTATGGGCCGGTGGTATTCGGAGTTTGATTGGGTTCGGTAACCTGGTATGGTCCCTAGCCCATTCAGTGCTCTACCCCCACCGACAAACCCACGAGGCTAACCGTAGAGTTATTTCGGGGAGAACCAGCTATCACTAGGTTTGATTGATCTTTCGTCCCTACCCACAGCTCATCCCACAGTTTTTCAACACTGATGGGTTCGGACTTCCCCCCGCTGTTACGCGGGGTTCATCCTGGCCATGGGTCGATCACCTAGCTTCGGGCCTACTCGAACAAGCTTGGGCGCCCGGTTAGGACTCGCTTTCGCTACGCCTCCGGCCCTCATCAGGCCTTAGACTCGCTTGCCCGAGTAACTCGCCGGATCATTATGCAAAAGGCACGCCCTCACCCGCCTTGCGGCAGGCTCGGACTGCTGTGTAGGCTCACGGTTTCAGGTTCTATTTCACTCGGCTTCCGCCGTTCTTTTCACCTTTCCCTCACGGTACTGGTTCACTATTGGGCTCTGACGTGTATTGAGTCTTGGAAGGTGGGCCTCCCAGATTCCCACCGGGTTCCACGTGTCCGGTGGTACTTGGGGATTCCTCTCCATGCTGTTCCGAGATGATTTCGCCTACTGGACTGTCACCATCTGTGGTGGGCCGTTCCAGACCCTTCGGCTATCACCAGGAACACCACGAGCCCGCTCGACCGGACTCCGAGAAGACCCCACAACCCCCTGACGGCAACGCATCGAGGCTTGGCACCATCAAGGTTTGGACTGTTGCCTGTTCGCTCGCCGCTACTGAGGCAATCTCGTACTTGATTTTTCTTCCTGCGGGTACTGAGATGTTTCACTTCACCGCGTTCGCTCCACGCCGCCTATGGATTCAGCGACGGGTTCCCGCCTATGACGGCAGGAGGGTTGCCCCATTCGGAGATCCCCGGATCACAGCCTACTTGCGGCTCCCCGAGGCTTATCGCAGCTTGCCGCGTCCTTCATCGCCAGTCAAAGCCAAGGCATCCACCGTAAGCCCTTAGTAGCTTGACCACGAATGACTTACTCGGCGAGACAATGAGTTGTCAAAGAGCAGGGTGCGCCGTCCACTCCCGTAGACTGCGGGTGGAGGGCGCATGAAAATCTGCGCGTGCGTACCCCTCTAGGAATACCTGGAGCAGAGGGGGATCGAACCCCTGACCTCCTGAATGCAAATCAGGCGCTCTCCCAACTGAGCTACTGCCCCGTGATCGGTGCAGTGGTCGAGGTTCTGATTCAAAGAGCAAGCTGGTGGGCCGAACAGGAATTGCACCTGTGACCCCCGCGTTATCAGCACGGTGCTCTGCTAACTGAGCTATCGGCCCGTGATGGTTTCGCCTGCAGGACGTTCACCGAAACAAAAAACGGAAAGCCCGCCTACGCGCTTGTCCGTTTTTTGCCGCCTCGTGTATGTTGTGACGGTCGTCACACGTACGAGGCCGCGAAAGGTTCCTGCATTCTACCGACTCCGTGCTGATACGTCAATGCTTCAATTCGCTTCGCTCACTCAGCGAGTCGAAGGATCAACCCATTTGACAAATTCAGGAGGATTGCCAACGCCGCTCGATTCGGCGTTTCGTGTTAGGAGTGTTACTCCTTAGAAAGGAGGTGATCCAGCCCCGCGTTCCCGTGGGGCTACCTTGTTACGACTTAGCGCCAGTCACCAGACTCACCTTCGGCGGCTGCCTCCCTTGCGGGTTGGCGCACCGACTTCGGGTGCTTCCAGCTCCCATCGCTTGACGGGCGGTGTGTACAAGGCCAGGGAACGTATTCACGGCGGCGTAGCTGATCCGCCGTTACTAGCGATTCCGGCTTCATGCAGGCGGGTTGCAGCCTGCAATCTGAACTGACCCCGCTTTTAAGCGATTAGCTTCACCTCGCGGTGTCGCAGCGCGCTGTCGCGGGGATTGTAACACGTGTGTCGCCCCAGGCATAAAGGCCGTACGGACTTGACGTCATCACCACCTTCCTCCAGCTCGTCGCTGGCAGTCCCCACAGAGTGCTCAGCATCCTTGCGGACCTGGTCGCAACAGTGAGCGATGGTTGCGCTCGTTTTGGCACTTAAGCCAACACCTCACGGCACGAGCTGACGACAGCCATGCAGCACCTGTGCAAGCTCTCGACTGGTTACGAGTCGTCCCCCTTTCAGGTTCCTACTTCCTGCATGTCAAGCCTGGGTAAGGTTCTTCGCGTAGCATCGAATTAAACCACATGTTCCACCGCTTGTGCTGGCCCCCGTCAATTCCTTTGAGTTTCAACCTTGCGGCCGTACTCCTCAGGTGGGGCACTTAACGGGTTACCTACGGCACTGGGCCCCGAAAGACCCAACACCTAGTGCCCATCGTTTACGGCTAGGACTACCAGGGTATCTAATCCTGTTTGCTCCCCTAGCTTTCGCCTCTCAGCGTCAGAAACGGTCCAGCGAATCGCCTTCGCCACTGGTGTTCCTCCCGATCTCTACAGATTTCACCCTTACACCGGGAATTCCATTCGCCTCTCCCGTCCTCAAGCCCCGCAGTTTCGGGCGCAGTTCCACGGTTAAGCCGTGGGATTTCACACCCGACTTGCGAAGCCGCCTACTTGCCCTTTACACCCAATGAATCCGAGCAACGCTTGCCACCTCCGTATTACCGCGGCTGCTGGCACGGAGTTAGCCGTGGCTTTCTCTCGAGGTACCGTCAATCCCGCCCGTTTGTTTGACGGGCCGGACTTCGTCCCTCGTAACAGCGGTTTACGACCCGAAAGCCTTCATCCCGCACGCGGCGTCGCATGGTCAGGCTTTCGCCCATTGCCAAAGATTCTCGACTGCAGCCTCCCGTAGGAGTCTGGGCAGTGTCTCAGTCCCAGTGTGGCTGACCACCCTCTCAGGCCAGCTACCCGTCCACGCCTTGGTAGGCCGTGACCCTACCAACTAGCTGATGGGACGCGGGGCCCTCCTGAAGCGATAGCAACCTTGCGGTCGAGGCCATCTTTGCCCGTCACCCCATGCGAGGCTCTGGGCTTATCAGGTATTACCACCGCTTTCGCAGTGCTATCCCTGTCTCCAGGACAAGTTCCCCACGCGTTACGCACCCGTTAGCCGCTATCCCCTTGCGGGGATCGCGCGACTTGCATGCCTTATCCACGCCGCCAGCGTTCGCTCTGAGCCAGGATCAAACTCTCCGTCAATGAATCTGACGAAGTACCTGAAACTCCGAAAACGACTGGGTCAGCAATCCTCCCGAATTGTCAAAGAACAGATCACAAGTGGCGACAAAAAGAGCGCCTTCTTCCGAAGGCGCTCTGCCGCGCCACCCAAAAGAAGTTTGTCTCGTCGCTAGTTTTTCAAATGCGCGTACACGCCTGTCGTTCTCATCAGGCCCGAGTATGGTAGTCGCAACCCACCCACGTTGTCAAGAAGAAACCACCAGCTTGCGGAAGTGGCGGGATCCCACTTGCAGGATCGCCCCGCTGGCTTGGGCCAGCGCCACCACGGGACTTGCCACGGGGAACCCGTTGAGCTTGACGCCGCCCTGCCGGATGAGGCGGCGGGCGTCGTTGTTGCTCTTGGCCAGCTTGGCACCGACGAGCAGGCTCACCAGATCCACCTGGCCGTCCGCCTTCTCGGTCATCTTCAGCGAGGAGATCTCCGTGGGAGGCGCTCGGCGGGAAAATACCTTGAAGAACTCTTCCCTGGCCCGCTGCGCGGCTTCGGCGGTATGGTACAGGCTGACGAGGTCGGTTGCCAAATCGGCTTTGGTGTCGCGGGGGTTGATCTGTTTGGCCTTCAGCTGTTTCTCCAGCGCCGCAAGCTGCGCGCTGTCACGATCCGTCAACAACGTGAAATACTTGATGATCAAGGTGTCCGGAATCGACATCAGCTTGCCGAACATCTCATCCGGCGGCTCGCTGATGCCGATCTGGTTGCCCAGCGACTTGGACATCTTGTTGACCCCATCGGTCCCTTCCAAGAGCGGCATCGTGAGCACCACCTGCGGATCAAAGCCATACGCGCTCATGAGCTCGCGGCCCATGAGCAGGTTGAACGTTTGGTCCGTCCCCCCAATTTCAACATCGCACGCGCCGTGCTGCTCGGCAATCTTCACGGAGTCATAACCCTGCATGAGCGGATAGAACAGCTCCAGCAAGCTGACCGGCTTGCCCGCTTTCAACCGTTTCGAGAAATCGTCACGGGTCATCAGGCGCGAGACGGTGGCGCGGGAGGCGAGGGGCACGAACTTGCTGAAATCAAACCGCTCCACCCCGCTCTGCCGCATCTGGGGGCTGGCACCAAGAAACCACTCGCTGTTGTAGCGCACTTCAAATACCTTCGGATCAGTGAGCAGCAGGCCCTTCACCTGTTCTTGGTAGGTCTTGGCGTTGCGGCGCACGTCCTCCCAGGTGAGCAAGCGGCGGGTCTGCGTTTGGCCTGAGGGGTCACCCACCAAGCCCGTCGCATCACCGATGAGGAAGATCACTTGATGGCCGAGATCCTGGAAATGCCGCAGCTTGCGCAGCAGCACCGTGTGGCCCAGGTGAAGATCCGGCGCGGTGGGGTCAAAGCCGGCTTTGATGATGAGCTGGCGGCCCGTTGAGAGCTTGGCTTTGAGGGACTGCTCGGTAATGACATCCACGCATCCGCGACGGATGCGAGCGAGCTGTTCGGTCAGGGTCATCGTGCCCTGGGGGTGTTATGCCGCGGGAGGAGGGGCCGAGGAAGCCGCAGGGGGAGGCAGACCTGCCTGCCGCGCCGAATCGCCGGGGGTCTGCTCAGTGCGCGGCGCAGGCAGGTTCTTGTTGCTCAACCCAATGCGTCGCTCGAGCTCATCGAGCTTGATGACCTGGGCGCGCACGTGATCGCCGACGTGGTAGCGGTCATCGATTTTCTCATCGTTCCCCAGCTCCAGCTCGGAGAGGTGGCACAGGCCTTCCACATCGGGCGCAATCTCCACGAAGAGTCCGAAGCCGGCTACCTTGGTGACGGTGCCCTCGACCGCCGAGCCGAGCGCGAAACGTTGAACCAATTCCGGCCAGGGGTCGGGCATGAGTTGTTTCATCCCGAGGGTGATCCGTCGCGCGTCCACATCGAGGGAGAGGACCGCCGCTTCCACCATTTTGCCTTTCTTCAAGACCTCGGAGGGATGGTTAATCTTTCGCGTCCACGAGATATCGGCGTTGTGCAGGAGCCCTTCAATCCCGTCTTCGAGCTCGATGAAGGCGCCGAAGTCCGTGAGCTGCCGCACACGGCCCACGACCTTGGCGCCGAGCTGGTACTTCTCCGCCGCGCCTTGCCACGGATCGCCGGTCACCTGCCGCACGCCAAGCGAGAGCCGCTGGTTCTTCGCATCCACCGCCAGGACCACAGCCTCAATCTCTTGATGTACCTGCAGCACCTCAGAGGGGTGGCCCAGGCGCTTGGACCAGGACAGCTCCGAGATATGCACCAAGCCTTCGATCCCGGGCTCCACCTCGACAAACGCGCCGTACGGGACCAGGTTGACGACCTTGCCTTTGAGCCGCGTGCCGGCGGGGTACTTGGCCTCCGCATGCTCCCAGGGGCTTGGCAACAGCTGCTTCAGACCTAAGGAGATCTTCTGATTCTCCCGGTCGACGGCCAGCACCATGACATCCACCTGCCGGCCGACGTGCAAGACTTCAGAGGGATGGCCGATGCGCCCCCAGGAGATGTCCCCGACATGGAGCAAACCGTCCGCCCCGCCGAGATCGATGAAGGCTCCGAAGTCTGTGAGATTCTTGACGGTGCCGGTGCGGCGCTCCCCCACGCTCAGGGTTTCCAACAGGCTCTTGCGCTGCCGATCTTTTTCCTGCAGGAGATAATCGCGGTGCGAGACGACGATGTTCTTGCGGGCCCGGCTGATTTTGAGGATGACGAATTTCAGGGATTGGCCGATGAGGCTGTCGAGGTTGGTATACCCTTTGATGGAGGACAGCGAGGCGGGCATGAAGGCTTCAATCCCGATATCCACCATCAAGCCGCCCTTGACCTTGCGCACGGGCCGGCCGTCGATGAGATCGCTTTCCTTGAAGTTATTGACGATGCGATCCCAGCCCTTCTGCCGGTCGGCCTTCGCCTTGGAGAGCAGCACCATGCCCTGCTCGTCCTCGATGGTCTCAATGAGCACCTCGACCTCATCGCCCACCTTCAGCGTCTGGGCGTTGGGAAACTCGGAGCGCGCGATGGACCCTTCCGATTTATAGCCGATGTCCACACTGACTTCTTGGGGGGTCAGGTCGATGATCTTGCCCTTGACGATCTGGCCTTCGGAGATGTTCTTGAGGCTTCGCGCATAGAGGTCCGCGAGTGGTGACGGCTCTCCCCCGTCAGGCGTCATCATGAGTGTTGGTGTGGTCGACTCCATGGGATGAGACAAAAGGACACTTAGCATATCGAATTTTCCGGTCCAACGCAATCTGAATTTGGTCCGTGGGGCAGGTATCGTCGGAGGCGCTCGACGACGTCCTCGATGCCCAGGTGCGAGGTATCCAGGACGATGCAGCCGGCGGGCTTGATCAGCGGGCCGGTGCGCCGGGTACGATCGAGCCGGTCGCGCTGCCTGAGTTTGCGCGCGATGCGGGCCACGGACGGCGCGCGGCCTTCCACCCCTCGGAGTTCTTCTTGGCGCCGTGTGGCGCGGATCGAGGTGCTGGCCGTCAAGAAGAATTTGTACCTGGCGTGAGGGAACACCACGGAGCCGGTATCGCGTCCCTCCGCCACCACCCCCGCCTGCGACCGAGCCGGCACATCCCTCGCTGGCGAGGGAGTGCCGCCAGCCGCGAGGCTGGCGGCCGCCAACCGCCGCTGCAGGCGCACCATGGCCTGACGGACCGAGGGGTACTGCGCCAGGATCGCGGCGGCTTCCGTCACCCGTTCGGTCCGGATCGGCCGCGTGACCTCTTCCCCGTTGAGCAGCACCCGCACCGCCCCCGATTCGAGCGGCTTCAGCCGGATGGGAAGCGCGCGTCCCAACCGGGCCAGACGCCTGCGATCAGCAAGATCGATACGGCGCCTGAGCGCGGCATAGGCCAGCGCGCGGTATGTCGCGCCGGTATCGAGGTACATCAACCCCAGCTGTTTGGCCAGTAACTTGGCGGCGGTGCTCTTCCCTGCACCGGCCGGCCCGTCGATGGTAATCACCAGCGGCCGAGTGGACCGGTGCCTGGGTGCGGGAGCCATGTCAGCAGGCATCGAGGGAGCGGCGGCGGATGCTGGCGCGGCGCAGCAAGTGAGCCAGCGCGCGGTGATTCCCGCGCGTGAGGGCGGCGCGGAATGTCCGCCAGGAGATATCGAAGCGATCCATCGCCGAGCGGATCGCGCCGCGATTGCTCAAGAGGATATCGTCCCACAAGTCCGGATCGCTTTTGGCAACCCGGGTGGCCTCCAAGAAACTCGGAGGAACCATCCGTAATTCGCTCGGGGTGGCGGCGTGCACCAAGGCAAAGGCCACCAGGTGCGGCACATGGCTGACCGCCGCGAGCAGCCTATCGTGGGTCGGGAGATCCATCACGAGCACGCGGCGAACCAGCGGCTGCCATAACCGCCGGATTATTCGCAGCGCACGTCGGGACGTGCGGCGTGTCGCCGTCAGGATGCACCGTGAGCCGTCAAAGAGATCCGGACGCGCCGCCGCAAGGCCCCGCTGTTCCGATCCGGCGAGCGGATGCGCGCCGACGAACACAACACCGCTCGGCAACCGGCCTTCCAGCGCGCGGACGATCTCACCCTTCGTGCTACCCACGTCCGTCACAATCGCCCCGCGCCGCATCGCGCGCGCCGCGCGCTTCGCCAACGGCACGATACGATCCACCGGTGTGGCGAGCACCACGATGTCAGCGTCGCGCACCCCGGCCTCAAGCGAGGTTGTCCCTCGATCAATCGCGCCCCGTCGTTTGGCCTGCGCAATGGTGGCTGTGCGTCGGCTGACCCCGACCACCTCACGCGCAAGCCGCTTGCGCCGGAGCGCCATCCCCAGCGACCCGCCGATGAGGCCGAGGCCGACAATCGTCACGCGGTCAAGCAGCTTCATGTGCTGAACTTGTCGCCTGTCACTTGTCGCTTGTCACGTTTTTACAAGGTGCGGCCGACGGCGGCAGCGACTTTCTTCAGCTCCTTGGCCAGGGCGATGAATTTCTCGGGTAGCAGCGACTGCGGGCCGTCCGACATGGCCATCTCTGGCGTGGGATGGACTTCGATGATCAGCCCATCCGCCCCCGCGGCGACAGCCGCTTTGGCCATCGACCCGACATAATCCCAGTACCCCGTTGCGTGACTCGGATCGACGATGATCGGGAGATGCGAGAGTTTCTTGACGACCGGCACCGCAGAGAGATCGAGGGTAAAGCGCGTTTGATCCTCGAAGGCTCGAATCCCCCGCTCGCAGAGGATGACATCGAAATTCCCTCGGCTCAGGATGTACTCCGCAGCCAACAGGAATTCCGTGATGGTGGCCGCCAGGCCCCGCTTGAGCAACACGGGCTTGTGGGCTTGGCCGGCTTCCGTGAGCAGATTGAAGTTCTGCATGTTGCGGGCGCCGATCTGGAGGATGTCGGCGTACTTGCTCACGATGCCCACATCCCGCACGTCCATCACCTCGGTCACGACTTTCAAGCCGGTGGCATCCGCCGCTTCCCGCAGGTACTTCAGGGCCTCCTCGCCAAGCCCCTGGAACGAATAGGGGGAGGTGCGTGGTTTGAAGGCGCCTCCACGCAAGACGTGCGCTCCAGCTTGTTTGGCGGTCTTCGCAGCCGTCATGAGCATCTGACGGTTCTCGACGGAACAGGGGCCGGCCATGATGACCAACCGCTTCCCGCCGATACTCAACCCATCGACATCGATGACGCTGCTCTGGGGTTTGAACTCGCGGGAAACCAACTTGAACGGTTTCAGGACGGGCATGACCTTCTCGACGCCCGCGAAGATCTCCAGCGGCTGCACCCGCACGGCGTCCTCCGAGCCGATCACCCCGATGATAGTGCGTTCGGTCCCCCTGGACACCATCGGCTTGAGCCCCAGGGCCTTGATCTTGGCGACCACGTGGTCGACCTGCTGCTTCGTTGCCCTGGGCTTCATGACAATGATCATGCGTATGACCTCCTTGACTCGTTGTGTTTCGTTCGCGCGTTTGCGAGTTTGCGGGTTGGCGCGTTCAACGCGAACACGCGCCAACGCGCTAACGCGGTAACGACGTTGTGAGTGCGCGGAGAAAGCGGCGGTTCTCGGCCATCGTGCCAATGGTCACGCGCAAGCAGCCCTCCAGCTTCCAGGCGCTCATCTCTCGCACGATCACGCCTTGCTGGAGCAGTCGCTTGGCAACCGCGGAGGCGTTGGGACCGAACTCGATGAGCAGAAAGTTCGTCACGCTTGGGATCACCCGCAGCCCCAATCGACCTAATTCGCGGCTGAGATACGCCCGCCCCTCGCGAATCACCCGGCGCGTGCGGGTCAGAAACGTCCGATCGTCCAACGCGGCCTCGGCAGCGGCCTGGGCCAGCAGATTGACATTAAACGGTTCGCGCACCGCATCCATGGCGCGGATGATCGCTGGATCCGCCATCCCGTATCCCACCCGCAAGCCGGCAAGCCCATAGGCCTTGGAGAAGCTGCGGGTGATGATCAGGGGCGCGCGACCAAGCTTGCGGATCGTCTGCGGGTAATCGTTCGCCTCCACAAACTCGTAGTACGCTTCATCCATGAAGACCATCACGTGGCTGGGCAGATCCTTCAGAAACCCCTCAAGCTCGCCGGCCGTGACATAGGTCCCTGTCGGATTGTCCGGATTGGCGATGAAGACCAGCTTGGTGCGCGGCGTGATGGCCGCCTTCATCGCCGCAAGGTCATACCGGTCATCTCGCAGCGGCACCGCGGTAATCGAGGCCCCGCACGCTTTCGCCTGGAGCTCGTAGATCAGAAACGTCGGCCGGGCCACCACGACGTGATCGCCGGGGTCGACGAACGCCCGGAGGGCCAGCACGATGAGCTCATCCGAGCCGTTACCGATAAGGAGCTGCTCCGGAGCCACCTTGAGGTGCTTGGCGAGCCTTACGCGCAGGTCTCGGCAGGTCGCGTCGGGATAACGGTTCAGCCGCGCGGTCGCCTTGCGCAGAGCCCGCAGGGCTTTGGGCGAGGGGCCCAGGGCGTTTTCATTCGAGGCCAGCTTGATGACCGAGGAGCGCTTGAGTTGCCGCTGCACCTCTTCAATCGGCGTGCCGGGCTTGTACCTTGGCAGATCGCGCACCACCGTGCGCGCCCGCGAATCAATGGTCACCATGGTTATCGACCGATTGGATAGGAACCCAAGACCTTGAACAGGGTCGTTGAAGTCTCCAGCCCCTTCAGGGCTCGTTTGACGCGAGGCTCTTCGACGTGCCCTTCGAGGTCAATGAAAAAAAGATATTCCCACGCCTGACGTTTCGACGGTCGAGACTCGATTTTCGTCAAATTGATCCGGTTGCGCTTGAATGGCACCAAGGCGTCGTGCAAGGCGCCAGGACGATCCTTGAGCGAGAACAAGACTGAGGTCTTGTTCTGCCGCCCACGCCTCGAAGAACCCAGCCCGAGGATCAGGAAGCGGGTTTTGTTCTCTCGCTGCTCCGGAATCGAAATCGCCTTCAACGCGGCGTGTGCCTCGGCCAATTCGATCCGCCCGATTGCCGCCCGGCCCTCATCAGGCTTGTCACGGAGCACATAGGAGACGGCGTCGGCGGTCGAATCGGTCTCACGACGGGTCACATGAGGCAGGATATGCCCTAGCCAACGCCGGCACTGCGCCAGCGCCTGCGGGTGGGAATACACGACCCGAACCTGAGACAGGGCTGAACCCCGGCGGAGGATGAGCGCATGATGGATCGGCTGCTCGATCTCGCCCTGGATGGCGATCGGTGACTGCTTGAAATCGATGAACCGGTCCAGCGTATGCGTCACGGCGCCCTCGAGGGAATTCTCGATGGGCACGACCCCGTAGTTCGCGTCCTCGCGCTCCACCAGCCGGAACACATCCTCGACGGTGGGAGCGTGGACGTATGTCGCCCGCGGGCCGAAGCGCTTGCGCGCCGCCACATGGGTGTTCGTGTGCTCAGGGCCAAGATACGCAATCGTTGTCATGGAGTGTTCGGGGCGTCTTGCTTCCTGCTGAGTGCTTAGTGCGTTTCCTCGAGACGGCGGATCTGCGTGAGGATCGTGCGATACATCGCGCGCACCGCCTTGGGGGTCAGCGGCCCCTGGGTGGCTTCCGCCATCCGCTGCAGGATCTCCCGCTCCCGGGCGGGATCCACGAGTTGCCACCCTTCGCGCTTCTTGATGCGTCCGACACGAAGCGCCAGGGCCGCTCGCCGGGTCAAGAGACGAAGCACCTGGGCGTCCAACGCGTCGATCCGCCGGCGCAGATGACGCAGCGCGCGCTCGCTACCCGGTGGGCTGCGCTTCATGGACCGCAGGTTCTTCCAAGGGCCGGGGCGGGATGATCGGGCGGACATCCGCAGGCGCAGAGGCCTCGGCGCTGTCCATGCCGGGCAACGCGCCGGCGGTTCCTTTCGACATCGGCGGGAGCGCTTCCAACCCTTTCAACCCGAAATGACGCAGGAATTCCTGCGTCGTCCCGTACAAGAGCGGACGTCCCGGGCTGTCTTTTCGACCCACGACCCGGATGAATTGGCGTTCCAGCAACGTCTCCAAGGTCGCGGCGGCATCGACCCCGCGGACGACCTCGATGTCGGCCTTGGTGATCGGCTGGCGATACGCAATGATCGCCAGGGCTTCGAGGGCGGCTTTGCTGAGGGTGCTCTCGCGAGGCATCTGCAGGAGACGTTTCACCCAGGGAGCGATCTCCGGCAGCGTCACCAACTGGTAGCCTCCCGCGACGTCCTGGATGCGAAACGCGCGGCCGCTCTCCTGGTACTCGCCGTTGAGCGCCTCAACCAGCCGGCGCAGCGTTTGATGATCCGCGTCCTGAATGACTTCTTGCAGCCGCTTCAGGGCAATCGGCTGGCTGCTGACAAAGATCAAGCCTTCAAGCACGCGCTTGGCTTGCGACTCGTCCATCCCCCTGTCCTTCCATCGCCTCTCGACGCACGATCAGAATTTCCCCGAAATGCCGTTCCTGGACCGCCATGCACACCCGCTGGCGCACGAGCTCCAGCAGCGCCAGGAAAATCACCACGAGCTCCAAGCGCGATTTTTCCGGTGAGAAGATCTCCCCGAACCCCAGCTGGCGCTTGACCGTCAGGAGCATGGTCAGCTCCTCGACTTTCATCTCCACGGTCCACGGCTCGCTCTGAATCTCATAGACCGCGACCTGCGCCTTCTCGATGACATGGGCGAAGGCCGCCATCAAATCCACGATGCCAACCTCCAGCGGGCGTGGCGGGCGCGTGTCCCCACTCTCGTCGCCGACCGAAGGCGCCGCGGGCGTGCCTGCCTGTTCCGATGAACGCGGGGCAGATAGGCGGGCGAAGTGCTGATGCTGCAAGGCATGGAGCTCCGCCAGGACCTGCGCGACCGTCTTGAACTGCTCGTATTCTTTCAGACGCCGCTCAAGCTCCTCCAAGCTGATTGGCACCTCTTCCTCTTCAGGGTGGGCCGGCTGCGGGAGCAGCAAGCGCGCTTTGATCGCCACGAGTTGCCCCAGGAGGGGCAAGGGCTCAGCCAACTCGTTGATGGCGGCTCCACCGGCTTTGACGTCGTCCTTGTACTGCGCCGTCAACTGTTGCAGCTTGATGAGGAAGACGTCCAACAAGTTGAGTTTGGTCAACTCCACGAGCAAGGAGAGCGATCCCTCAAATAAATCTGTCGACGCGGTGTACGCCATGGGTTATAAGCCGATGGTCCGTTTCACTTCCGCCATGGTGCTCGAGGCGACCGCCCGCGCCCGCTCGGCCCCCTCGCGCAGGAGTCGCTCGACGTGACGATCCTTCGCCGCAGGGGTCTGACGAATCGCGCGGAACGGCTCGGTCACGTTGATGAGGATCTCGGCCAACTCCCGCTTATTCTGCACGCAGCCGCGTGCGGCCGTGCGGCATTCCTCCCACACGACCGCGGCACGCTCAGGTCGCTCGAACACCTTCCAATAGTTGCACACGTTGCAGGTCTGGGGATGCCCCTGATCCGTCATCTTGATCCGCAAGGGATCGGTGAACATCGACTGCACGCGCTGGCGAATGGTCTCCGGCGCATCCGAGAGGGCGATCGCGTTGCCGTAGCTCTTGGACATCTTCCGCCCGTCGGTCCCCAGGAGCTTCGGGGCGTGGGTCAGCAACGGCTTGGGCTCGGGAAAGACCGTGCAGCGATAGAGGTGATGGAAGCGCCGGACGATTTCCCGGGCCAACTCCAGATGCGGCAACTGATCTTCGCCGACCGGCACGACATGGGCTTTGTACAACAGGATGTCCGCGGCCTGCAAGACGGGATAGCCCAGGAACCCATGGGTCGCCAGCTCGCGCCCCTCCAGCTCCCGCAGCTGCTCCTTGTAAGTCGGCACGCGTTCCAGCCATCCCAGCGGTGTGAGGATGGACAGCACGGCGTAGAGCTCGGTGTGTTCCGGCACATCGGATTGCCGAAAGATCACGCTGCGTTTCGGATCGATGCCGCAGGCCAACCAATCGAGGACGTTGTCTTCAATCGCCTCGCGCACCGCCTCCGGATGCTCATACTCGCTCATCAGGGCATGCCAGTCGGCCACCATGAAGAAGCAGTCGTGTTCCTCCTGCAGCGCCTTCCAGTTGGTCAAGGCGCCAACGAGGTGGCCGAGGTGCAGCTTGCCCGTCGGCCGCATGCCACTGAGACACCGCTTCCGCTGAGTCATCACCGACCAGCACACAGCACACAGCACACAGCACACAGACGGCGAGTCTGCTTGTTCCGTCTGCTGTCTGCTAACTGCTGTGTGCTCATTACTGTGTGCTGCTTTCAGGTGAGTTTGCGGGCGATTTTCTTGATCTCCCAGGCCTCAAGGATATCCCCCGCCTGGAGATCCACCTGACCCTGCAGGGCAATCCCGCACTCGAGCCCCTCCGAGATCTCCCGGACGTCATCCTTGACCCGCTTCAGACCGGCGATCGACACCTCCCCGACGCGCCCGGCTCCACGGATGATGCGAACCGTCGCATCCCGCCGGATGGTCCCTTTCGTCACCACACAGCCGGCGACGATCCCGACCTTGGAAATCTGGAATAGCCGCTTGACCTCCGCGCGGCCCAACAAGGTCTCTTCGATCTTCGGCTCCAGCAGCCCCTCAATCGCGGATTGGATCGAATGGACCAGTTCGTAGATAATCTGGAACACCCGGACATCCACCCCCTCGGCGATGGCGGCGACCTGGACCCTGGGATCCATCCCGACGTGGAACCCGATGATCACCGCGTCGGAGGCCGCCGCCAGCATGACGTCGGATTCGGACAGGTCCCCGACGCCGGTGTGAATGAAGCTCAGCTTCACCCCGTGCGTATCCAAACTGGACAGGCTGTGGGTAATGGCTTCCAGCGAACCTTGGACATCCACTTTCAGCACGAGCTTGAGCTCCTTCAGCTTGCCTTCGGTGATCCGTTGGTGCAGCTCATCCAGCGTGATGCGCTTCGGGGCCGCCACAGCACGATTCGCCGCGCGTTCCTGGCGTTGCGCCACGAGTGAGCGCGCGAGTTTGTCATCCGGCACGACGAAGAACCGATTGCCTGCTCGCGGCACGCCGGCGAGCCCCAACACCTCCACCGCGCTGGACGGGGCGGCCTCCTTCACTCGATGCCCCCGATCGTTCACCAGCGCTCGGATGCGTCCGGACAGCGTGCCCACCACCACCAGATCGCCGACCCGCAGGATTCCCTGCTGAACCAAGAGGGTGGAAATCGGCCCGCGGTCTTTGGTCAGGCGCGCTTCAATCACGGTCCCCTGGGCAGGTCTCGTTGGATCCGCTTTGAGCTCCAGCAACTCCGCCTCCAACAGCAGCATCTCCAGCAGGCGATCAATGCCCTGCCCGGTCTTCGCCGAGACCGGCACCATGATCGTCTTGCCCCCCCACTCCTCGGACATGAGCTCATGAGGAGCCAATTGTTGCATGACCTTTTGCGGATTGGCCTCGGGCCGGTCGATCTTGTTGATCGCCACGACGATCGGCACGCCGGCGGCCTTGGCGTGGTCGATGGCTTCCACAGTCTGCGGCATGACGCCGTCATCAGCCGCAACGACCAGCACCACCACATCCGTCACGTTCGCCCCGCGAGCCCGCAGCGCGGTGAAGGCTTCGTGGCCCGGGGTATCGAGAAACGTCACGCGGCCTTTCGCCAGCACCACTTCGTAGGCGCCGATGTGCTGCGTGATGCCGCCGGCTTCTTTCTCGGCGACCTTGGTCTTGCGAATCGCATCCAAGAGGCTGGTCTTCCCGTGATCCACGTGCCCCATGAAGGTGACCACCGGCGCGCGAGGGACGAGCTTCGTCGCATCGGGTTCGAGATCGTGAAGGACGCGCTCCTCGAGCGTCGGTTGCGGGGCCAGCTCAAACCCGAGGTCCTTGGCCAGGTGGGCGACGGTATCCCGGTCCAGGGATTGGGTGAGGGACGCGAAAATGCGCTTCCCCATGAGATGCTTGATGAGGTCGGTGGGCTTGATCGCCAGCGCGTCCGCGAGGTCTTTCACCGTCACGGGGAAAGCCAGTTGGATTGGTGTTGGCGCGCTGACGGATGGCGCAGGCGCAGGGGTCGTCGCGGGCGCCTCGACCGCCGTCGCCACGGCCGCCGTGGAAGGCTCCACCACGGGAGCGGGGGGCGCCGTCACACGGGTCGGCTGAGCGACCGGTTTGGCAACCGGTGGAGGCGGAGGAGGCGGTGGGGGCGGAGGCGGAGGGACCACGGCAGGCTTGGCTTTTGGCGCAGCGGCCTTTGGGGCGGTGGTCGCAGGCGGTGTAGGGCGTTGCGCTTTACGAGGTGTCTGACGAACGGCAGACGGTCTGGCGGCCGGCGGGGCGGCAGGCTTGGAGACCGCCGCCGAGGGTTTCGGACGAGCCGCGGGAGCCTTTTTCGTCAGCGACGGTTTCAACGTCGCCACCGCCTGGCGGATCCGCGCGACCATCTCGTCATCGACCGCGCTCATCGGCCCCTTCACCGCCACCCTCAGCTTCATGAGCCGTTGCACGAGATCCTTGGATGGAATGTTCAGTTCTTTGGCGAGTTCGTGCACGCGGACGGTCATGGGTCGGTTGAGCCTGTCGGGTCCGTTGAGCCCGTTGGATCGTTTGCGTCAGGTGGTTCGGTTGATTCTGTGGCTTGGGTCGAGCCGGTCGTGTCAGGTGGCGTGGTCGGTTCGGTCGGTTCCGCCGGTTCAGCGGTGGACGCGGTCTCCTGGGGGACTTGGGCCGCGGGCTGGGCCGCGCGCTGCCACGCCTCTTTGGCGGCTTCAAGCAGGGCCACGGCAGTCTTGTCGCCAATGCCTTTGATGGCCGTCAGTTGCTCAACGGTGGCGTGGGCCAACTGCTCCACGGTGATGATGCCGCCTTCCTTGAGTCGCGCTTCCATCGTCGGCCCCACCCCCTTGACCTCGCGCAGAGGGAGGGTGACGGAGGCCGCTTGTGACTTGCTGCGAATCTCCAGCTGCCACCCCGTCAATTTGGACGCCAGGCGCACGTTCTGCCCTCGCTTGCCGATGGCCAGTGAGAGCTGATCGTCCTCGACGAGGACCACAGCCTGCTGAGTCGCCGCGTCCACGTGGATGTCAGCCACCTTGGCCGGTTGAAGCGCTTCGGTGATGAACTCTTTGACGTCCTCTTTCCAGCGGATGACGTCGACCCGCTCGCCGTGCAGCTCTCGCACGATGTTCTTCACGCGGGTCCCCCGCATCCCCACGCAGGCGCCGAGACAGTCGACCTTCTCATCTTTGGAGAACACGGCGATCTTCGTCCGATCGCCGGCCTCGCGGGCAATGACCTTCATCTCGACGATCCCCTCGTTGATCTCAGGGACCTCCAGCGCAACGAGCCCGCGGATAAACTGTTCGCAAGACCGCGACAGCATGATCTCCGTTCCCTTGACGCCTTTGCGCACGTCCAAGACATAGGCTTGGATGCTCTCGCCCTGCTGGTACTCTTCGTGCGGAATGCGCTCCGCCTTCGGCAGGATGGCTTCGGCGCGTCCCAGGTCCACGATGATATCCCCCCGCTCAAACCGATGCACGGTGCCGGACACGATATCTCCCACCTTCCCCTGAAACTCGGAAAAAATCACGCCCCGCTCGGCTTCGCGGATCTTCTGCATGATGACTTGCTTGGCTTTCTGGGCATCGATACGGCTGAACGTCGCGGAGGAGGAGGTCTGGCCATCCGACTCGAGGGTCATCTGGCCGGTGGTGCGGTTGATCGTCACCTTCACCTCTTTCTCCTTCCCCTCGACCTCTTTCTTGAGGACGGAGGCCAGCGCCGATTCGATGTCCTGGATGAGCACCTCGCGGTCGATGCCCTTGTCCCGGACGATCGCATCGATGAGAGACAGCAGCTCACCGTTCATGGATCACCAGGCCATGGCTTTGACGGCGCTGCGAACGTGCGCCAACGGGATCGTGACGGTGCCGGCGTCGGTCACCACGACGATCGCCTCGGGCTGAACCGCCAGCAGCGTGCCCGAAAGCCGCTGGGGTCCTCCGACAGAAGCCGTCATGGTCATCTCAATCGGTTCTCCCAAGGCTCGTTCGAAATCCCGCCTGGTGGTCAGGGGACGATCCAACCCTGGGGAAGACACTTCCAGGGTATAGGGCTCAGCGACGCACTCCGCCGCGTCCAGCGCCTGTCCGATACGCTGGTTGAGCCGGGCGCAGGCCTGGATCGTCACCCCCCCGACGCGATCCACGAGCAATCGGATGACGACCTGGCGGCCTTGGCGGTGCCAGGAAAGTTCGACCAGCTCCGCCTGGGCCTCGGAGAGGATCGGTTCGACGAACCGTTTAATGGGTTCAAGCTGACCGTCATCCATCGGGTAACCTAGAACAAAAAAAGTGGGTTCTGCCCACTTTTTCCGGCTCGACTTGGTTCTCTCCAGTTTAAAGACGGGGGGCGAGCTTGTCAAGCAGGGTCTTCACGGTCGCAAGGAGCTGCGACCGCTCGACTTGGTGGCGGGTCTTGGAGGCTCGTTCGACAACCTCCAAGCGCGTGGACTGGACCCAGGTCTTGCCCACGATGACCTGGAGCGGAATGCCGATGAGATCGGCGTCTTTCAGCTTCGAGCCCGGCGACTGCACCCGGTCATCCAGAAGCACTGCATAGCCAGCACCGGACAGCTCCTGGTCGAGCTCGGCTCCAAGCTGGAGCAAGGCGGGGTTGTCGGCCTCCAGGATGCTGAGGACGAGGTCGAAGGGGGCGATCGCCGGTGGCCAGATGATGCCATCCTTGTCGTGGTGCTGTTCGATGGCGGAGGCCAGAATGCGATTCACGCCGATCCCGTAACAGCCCATGATCATCGGCGCCACCGTCCCGGACGCGTCCTGGACCACCGCCCCGAGCGCCTGGCTGTATTTGGTGCCCAGCTTGAAGACGTGCCCGACCTCGATGGCGGACAACCGCTCCAACGCCTTCCCGTGGTACCCACCCGTGGTACCCACCCGTAGGGTAGGGCAACGGGGGCAGCCGTCCTGGGCCGTGATGTACCGAAGATCCGCCACGACCGTGGGGGTGAAATCGCGCCCCGGGTTCACGTTGATCGCATGCGCATCCGCCTTGTTCGCCCCGGTCACCGCGTTAACCATGGCCACCACGTCCTGATCGACCAGCAGCTTCACCCCATTGAGCCTGACCGGTCCGGTAAATCCCATCGGGCCTCCGCTGAGCCGCTCGATCGTCTGGGCATTCGACAACTTCAACTTCGTGGTCTTCAGGAGCCCGGCCAGCTTCGTCTCGTTGACTTCATGGTCCCCGCGGATCAGCACGGCCACATGCTCGCCGTCGCCGACGTCGTAAAGCATGGTCTTGATGAGCTTCGTCGCCGGCACCTTCAGGAATTGACTCACCTGCTCCACCGTGTGCCTCCCCGGCGTCGCCACTTCCTCGAGAGGTTTCGGTTGTTCTGCTGATTGCTGATTGCTGATTGCTGATTGCCGACACTCCGCCGCCTCCACATTCGCCGCATACCCGCAGGCCGCACAGCGCACCACGACGTCCTCCCCGCTCTGGGCAGGCGCCATGAACTCATGCGAGACGTTCCCCCCCATCGCGCCGGAATCCGCTTCACACGGCAAGGCGCTCAACCCGCATCGCGCGAAGATCCGCTGATACGCTTCATACATGCGTTGATAGGTGCGGGACAGCCCTTCCTCGTTCACGTCGAAGCTGTAGGCATCTTTCATGATGAACTCTTTGGAGCGGATGACGCCAAACCGCGGGCGCGGCTCATCGCGGAATTTGGTCTGGATCTGGTAGAGGATGAACGGGAGCTGCCGATGGGATTTGATCTCAGTGACGAGGTCGGTGACGACCTCTTCATGCGTGGGCCCCAAGGCCACCTCTTTGCCGGTGCGATCCTTGAACCGGATCAGCACCTCCCCCAGCACGGCATCCCGTCCGGTCTTCTTCCACAGCTCCAGGGGTTGCAGGCTGGGGAGCAAACACTCCTGCGCGCCTGCGCGGTTCATCTCATCACGGATGATCGCGGTCACTCGATGGAGGACGCGGACGCCGAGCGGCAGGTAGGAGTAGGCGCCTGAGCCGAGCCGGCGGATCAATCCCGCCCGGAGCATCAGCGTATGACTGATTGCCTCGGCGTCCTTCGGGGCCTCGCGCAAGGTGGGGATGAACGCCGCAGACCAGCGCATACCGTTTTTGGTCAGGATTGTAGTGGGGGCTCCCACTCCCACCACTTAAAGTCGAGATCAATCTCGTCAGGAATCAATAGGTGGTCATCACCCCGTTCATGCATGAGTTGGAACGCAGCCTCCCATCCAGCCCGTGACCCATCTTGCGCAGAATCAGTCATATTTACACGTTGCTCAATCAAACGCTATGAAGTAGCGCCCCCCGGGCGGTGCAGTAGGCAACCTTTTTGCGCGCCCCCAAGCCTCAAGTTATCAAGATCGACCTTGAGGAGTTACGGCACATGCCGCGAGTCGCGTAGTCTATGAGGCGCTCTCCGAGCCAAATACCAGCACAAAGGCAATCGAATCATCTCGAGGATCTGGATACGCGTTCAAATACGTTTGGGTTTCCCGCCTGCTTCGAACAGCATACGCTGACCAGGACTCTTGCTCTTGACGATCGCAATGCCAATTGTCGTAATTGTGAGCAAAGAGGTCTCGCTGTTTTTGGAGAACATCTCCACCGAGGATTGCAACTCGCGTTTGTTCAAGGGTGCGAACAATCTCCAAGGCGTCCTTGCGTGTCCAGGCCACCTCCTTTACGCCGAGGTGGTCCAAGGGAATGGCCCGTTGAGAGAGATGGCTCGGGATTTGCGCTGGAAGGCTCATGCTGTATTTTATAGTACCGAAGCAAACGGCGACTTTATTAATAAGAGACGAATTGCAAGCGATGGAGATTCTTGATGGGGAAGCGCTCGCTGGCGTTGAGGATTTCGATGCCAACGATCTCGTCTTTGTTCGCCACATGCACCACAACTCCTTCTTTGATTTCAACCGCTCCCTTTGGTCGCTTCGAAGACAATTGAATGTACGCCGCATCCACTTCATCGTCGTAACGGACTTTCATCGCTTACCTCTTGCTATTGGTTCGCCACCAACGGTTGTTCGTTGAGGACACATTTCACTTCGTCGAGGAGGGCGGAGACCATGGAGGATTCAGCCACGCGGCGGACCTGGACGCCTTTGCGGTAGATGACGCCCACGCCCCCGCCGCCGGCCAGTCCCACGTCGGCATGCTCGGATTCGCCGGGGCCGTTGACGACGCAGCCCATGACGGCGACCGTCAAGTCCAACACGCTGGGCTCCTGCTTCGCCAGCTCGCCCAGGCGTTGCTCGACCTGCTTGGCGATGCCGACGACGTCAATCTCGCACCGCCCGCATGAGGGACAGGCGATGACATTCGTCGAGAACCGGCGCAGCTCAAGCGCCGAGAGAATCCGTTGGGCCACCTTCACCTCTTCGATGGGATCGCCGGTGATCGACACGCGGATGGTCTCGCCGATCCCCTCGGCCAACAGCGCGCCGATGCCGATGGACGATTTCACCGTTGAGGCGTCAAGCAGCCCCGCCTCCGTCACACCCAGGTGAAACGGGTAGTCGCACAGCCGGCTCATGCGGCGGTACGCCTGGAGCATCTGAATCACGTCGGACGACTTCA
>Ga0155202_129_pt1 | contig 43135 bp, 39 predicted proteins | sample RifCSPhighO2_02_FD_106170 | JGI IMG/M metagenome (GOLD analysis project Ga0155202, IMG submission 106170) | Omnitrophica WOR_2 bacterium RIFCSPHIGHO2_02_FULL_63_39 | reverse complement strand
CGCCACACCGGCGCGCGTGACAAAAGCCCGGAACGGCTCCTGCGCGGAGGTTCGGTCCTGCCGATAGCGCTGGAGGATGCCGACGATCGCCTCCGGGATCCGCCGGGCGGGCAGCTTCAGGATCGGCTCGCCGAAGAGCGCCTTGCCTTCCTCGGTCAGGCCGCCGAGCATCAACTGGAAGTGGGGGGCTAAGTGGTCGTTGACCTTGCGCGCGCCGCCGAAGAACCCGATGTCGGCGATGTGATGCTGGCCGCACGAGTTGGGGCATCCGCTGATCTTGATGCGGAGGCGCTCCACGTCCTCGCCGGAGATCCCGGCCTGCTTCAACTGCGTCTCGACTGCCCGCGCCAGCCCGCGGGAGGCGGCGATGCCCAGCTGGCACGTCTCCGCACCAGGACAGGACGTCACATCATACAGGGTGTTGGCGTCGGTCTCCGCCAGGCCGATCGGTGAAAGTTCCCCAAAGAGCGCGGCGAGATGCTCGTGGCGAATCCAGCACAGCAGCAGGTTTTGCTCGATGGAGATACGCAGCCGTCCCCCGCAGTAGCGGCGAGTGATCTTCGCGAGTGAGCGCATCTGCTCAGAGGAGATGTCGCCGAGCCGCAGCCGGATCGTCACGATGGAATAGCCCGGCTGTTTCTGGCCCAGCACGTTGGTGAACATCCAGCGCTTAAACATCCCGTTTCCGCCGGAGGCGGATCCGCCATGCACTGTGGCGGACACCGAGACCGACGACGGAATGTCCTTGGCTGGAACCGGCGGCTTCTCGTCCGTCTCGGTGGCGGACATCTCCGGGTACGGATACGACGGGAGTTTCTCACGCTCCGCGAACACCTCGTGGCGAAACGCGTCGGGGCCAAGACGCTTGACGACAAACTTGATGCGAGCCGTCGCTTTGTTTTTTCGGTCCCCTAACCGATCATGGACTCGGACGACGGCTTCGCAGGTTCGCAGCAGGTCGGTGGCCGGGGTGAAGGGCTCCAGCAGAATCGCGGTCATGGGGGCCGCGCCCAATCCGCCGCCGGCATAGACGCGGAATCCCAGCACCGTCTTGCCGCCTTCCTGTTGGATCGCCGCCACCGCGCCGATGTCGTGAATCGGGGTGCGCGCATGATCGACCGGACAGCCTTCGAAGGCGATCTTGAATTTCCGAGGCAGCTTTTGACTGGCCGGGTTGCGCAGGAAATGCCGCGTCACCGCGTAGGCGTGCTTGGTCACATCAAACGCTTCCGTGGGGCTCACACCCGCGAGGGGACAGGCGGTCACGTTGCGCACGCTGTTGCCGCACGCCTCGCGGGTCGTCAGGCCGACCGAGGCCGCTTTGGCCATCGCCTGCGGCGCTTCCGAGGTGGGGATCCAGTACAACTGCATGTCCTGGCGGGTCGTCAGGTGGCCGATCCCTTTGGAGTACGCCTGGGCCAGGTCGGCGAGGCATTCGAGTTGGTCGGCGTTGAGCTGGCCCTGGGGGATTTTGATCCGCATCATGTGGATGTCTTTCGTGCCGCGGATCCCGTACGTCCCCATGTGCAGGCGCTTCGCCTTGAACTCATCGGGCGAGAGCTCACCCACGAAGTACTGCTCCACTAGCTGCTTGAACTGCGCGATCTCCTCGCGGGAAGCGTCAGGCAGCTCGCGGAGAAACTCTTCCAGACGCTTGTCGGCTAAGGTTTCGGCCATGGAATGTCTTGGGTTGTCGTCGAGAAATGAAGAAATTTCAGTATAACCGGGAGCGCCGCTTGCGTCAACGAAAAATGGCAGCGCTAGGCAAGATCCTGCGGGTCGCCGATGAGGAGGAAGGGTTCACCCCACTGGCGGGGGTCGTCGAGGCGCCAGGCGGTCGCTCCGTCCACCGGCTGCAGGCGCAAGCCGGCCTCACCGCCGGAGACCAGCGTGGTTGTGCCCTCGCCGGAGTCATCCACCTTGCGGGCCACGGCCTCACAGGGAGCGTGCTCCAGCGTCCAGCCGGTGACGAGACACCACGCGGGCGTCCCCGGCTCGCGCTCGAGACGGATTTGGCTGATCTGACGGGGCCCTTCGAGGTCGTGGAAGATCCGCATCTCCACCGCCTCGCAGTTGGGATTCGGTGGGATTTCGATGACCATCATTCGCGAATCCGCTCAGCCTCGAGCTGACCCTGCCGGGCGTAGTCGATCGCCTCCGCGAGAATCCGCGCGGCTTCCTGCGGGGCGTGAAAGCCCATCGAGTTTTCCGCCGAGATGAAATCGAGCCGGAACTGGGCCTTGCGCTGTAGCTGCCTCGCGGGGGCCAGATTCCGTTCGGTCGCCCCACGCCGTTTGGCGGCGAGGAGCGCGTCCAACAGGGCGACCAGCGCCGTCTCCGCGCGGTCGAGCAGGTCTTGGGTGCGCCCCTGGATCGCTTCCGCGCGCGCAAGCATCTCCGCCTCGGAAAAATGATGGCACTGCAGGCAGGCGCGCGAGACGTTCAGCAGGGGCGAGCGGATGTGGTGGTCGGTCACCTTTGCGGCGCCTTCCCGCTTGTACGGCATGTGGCAGTCGGCGCACGCCACCCCGCTGCGCGCGTGCACCCCCTGGCTCCACATCTCGAATTCCGGGTGCTGGGCTTTCAAGACCGGCGCACCGGTCTCCGCATGCGTCCAGTCGGTGTGGCCGACCTCGTCATAATAGGCTTCGATCTGCTCGACCTTCAGCCCCTTATGCCAGGGATACGTCAACAATTTTTCCTTGCCTTTGAAGTAGTACTCGACGTGGCATTGGCCGCACACGAACGTCCGCATCTCCTGGCGGGTCGCCATGGTGTTCGGATCATAGTTAGGAATCCCCTCCGCTGCCTTCACCAACTTGATGGCATTGAGGAATCCCGGGCGGGTGACGCGCAGCTGCATCGTCACCGGATCATGGCAATCGATGCAGGCGATCGGGTGCTCGACATGCTTCCAGGCGTCCTCGAGCGGCATCGCGTTCACCTTCTCGAAGCCGGTCTGTACATCCCCGCCACCGACGGTTTCATAAACGCGCCGCATGCCGCCGGCATGGCACTGGAGGCAGGCGCCTGGCTGCTTGAACTGCTTCGTCCGCAGCGTCTGCTTCTGGTCCTCCAGCGAATACGCGTGTCCGCGCTCCTCGCGGTAATCCACGCCGAAGGCGTAGCCAGCGAAGATGCGCCGCCAGACCGGGTCCTCATCGAGCTTGGAAACATTCTCGCTGCCGCCGTAGCGCGTGCGCTGCGTGTCGACGGTGCGCTTGTACCCGTCATATTCGCGGGGAAAATTCCTGCCCCATTCGGCCGGATCGACGGTCTCCTCTGACAGCTCCACGAGTTGGACGTAGGTCTGGCGCGCCTCGTGCTTGCGCTCGCGGATGTTCATCAGCAGCGCCACCACCGCCGCCGTCAACGCTGCCGTCACGACCATCGCCACCCCATAGGCCACCCAGTGTCGTCTCATCTCTGATCTGTCCCGCCTCGCGTGTCGCCTGTCGCTTGTCGCCTGTCGCTAATCGAGAGCTAGATGCCCCACCGACCGATGACAGTCGGTGCAGCGCGCCGTGCCCTCCTCGACGTCGCGGTGACCGGCGATGTCCTGGACCGCCGCACGATGGCACTCGACGCAGTTATGCTGCAGCGCCAGGAGATTGCTACGCCGGATGCGGATCGGCTCGCGGAAGTTCTGCAGCGTGAATTTCTTGGAATGGTTCCAGCCGTTGTCCATCTTCACCAGGTATTTCTCCGGGAAGGCATGCGGCACATGGCAGTCGTTGCAGGTCGCCCCCGTCTGATGGCTGGAGCGTGCCCAGGAGTCGTAGTGCTCGCGCATGACGTGGCAGTTCATGCAGGCCTTCGGGTTGTTGCTCAGGTAGGACAAGCCTTCGGCGTATCGAAAGGTGTACGTGCCAACCCCGACCAAGGCCCCGACCATCACGCACAACGCCCACGGCAGCCAGCGTGTCGCCTGTCCCATCGGGTGTTAATTGTACCACCGTCAGCGGGTTGGCGACACGGGTGAGGTGATGCGCAACCGGCGCTTGGCGTCTTCGTGCAGGCGTTCAAACGTGCCCGCGGCCGCCGGCCGCATGACGTAGGGCGCGATGAAGACGAGCCAGCTCATCCCCCCCGCCATCCACGCGATCGACGCCCCGGCCAATAAGGGGAAATAGTGCGAGGGCATGACGTCGGCCAGGACGCGAGCGGCCGTCGCCACGCCGAGGGCCGCCGCCACCACCCACAAGGCCCACATGGGCCGCTGCAACCGTTGACCCTCGCCTGCGTGACTTAAGGCAACCATCGTGCCGACTGCAAAGGCCATCAAACTGAAGCCTCCCACAAACGTCAGGTGGAGCATCGCGATCCGATACCGAGGCCAGAGTCCCGCGCCCCAAAGACCTGCCACGACCATCCAGAGTGAGATCCAGAGCAACCGCGCGTAGAGCGCCCTCACGCGAGGCGGTTGATGCAGGGGCACCGACCACTCCCACATGGCCGTCACCACCGCAGCCCGCAGGAGATAGGCCATCCGCATCCACCCCAGACCCTCCAGCGCGAAGCTTAAGAGGAAGGCGCCGGCGCTGAAGAGATGGAGGCCGATGCGCCGTCGACGCATCCGACGGATCTGCTCAGCCGTCAACCCGTGAGGCATCACCAGCGGCATCTCACGCCCGAGCAATCGCGGCGCCATGAATCCCGCGATACCCACGACCACCGCCAGCAGAAATCCCTGATGGGCAAGCGGCGGCGCGGCGGCGATGACCCAGACGGGCGCATCGCCCCGCAGACCCCACAGCGTCAGAAGGCTTCCGAGGATCCCGCACGTCACGCCGACGGGAACCCAGAGAAATTCCGTCGGAGGCGACACGGTCACCTGCCGGTTGGCGAAACGACGCGCCGCAAACACCAAGAGCGTCGCCAGCAACCCGATCCAACAGACCAACGCTCTGGCCCACCACCCCAGGGACAGGCTCAGCACCTGGCCGATGAGCAGGCCGAGCACCGTCAGGACTTCACCGCTCGTGGCTGGATGAGAGGACGAAAACCTCGGCATGGCCGTCATCAGAAACCCGGCGACGAAGCTGAAGAGGTACGCGCCAAGCTGCACGCGGGCGTGGAAGGTGTTGGAGGCCGTCCCTCCCATCGCATACCCCACCCAGTGCCCGACCCCGAGGAGCCCGAAGAGGACCCCGAGGGGAAAGAACAGCCGGTACGGCTCACGTCGCAGGTCGGACCACGAAATCATGAAGACGCAACGGCGTGGAGGGACGTAGGTACGTAGGCGCAGGAGGGATCTTCGGCGAGGTAGTCGCCGGTGAGCGCATAGGCTCTGGCGCGGGAGCCCCCGCAGATCATCCGGAACTCGCAGCACCCGCAGCGGCCCTTCAGCAGGGCCGGGTCGCGAAGCTGGCGCATCAGCGGAGCCTCGCGATAGAGCTGGGCCAGCGGCGAGCGCCGGATGTTGCCGACGGAGAGCGGGAGAAATCCGCTGGGGCACACCTCGCCGACCGAGGAAATGAACACATGGCCCTTGCCGGCGTTGACCACCTGGGGAGAGATCCCAATCGGCCCGTGGCCGTTCTTTGAAGGAGGCGCCATGCCCTCGGCACATTGCCGCTGTAGCACGTACCGACGGTAATGCATCCCTTCGGTCACTTTAACGATGAACGGCGCCCTCCGGGACAGCTCGTAGAGCTTGGCGAAGACCTCCTCATGCTGCGAGGCGGTCAACGCGGGCACAGCACTCCCTCGGCCCACCGGTACTAGAAAAAACACCTCCCAGAACACAATCCCCAGGCGTTGAACGAGGGCGATCAGCCCCTCGAGGTCGTTGAGGTTCATGGCGCTGAGGACGGTGTTGAGCTGCAGCGGCAACGAGGCGCGATGCGCCCAGCCGGCTGCCTCCATCACTTTCGCAAACGCCCCCGCCACACCTCGGAACCGATCATGGGCTTCGGCCGTGCTGAAGTCAAGGCTCAGCGCCATCTGATCCAACCCGGCGGCCGTCAGGTCGCGGACCACATCCTCGGTCAGGCGCGGGGTCGCGGCGGGAATCGTCCCCATGCGCAGCCCGCGCTGCTTGCCGTGCCGGATCAGCGTCAGCAGATCCTGCCGCTTGAGCGGATCGCCCCCGCTGAGCACACAGATGGCTGCGCCTAAGTCGGCGATCTGATCGAGCAGCGCCGTCCCTTCGCTCGTCGTCAGCTCTCCGGGCAACGCAGCCGGCTGGGCTTCGGCGCGACAGTGCACGCATGCCAAGTCACAGGCCTGCGTGGTCTCCCAGATCACGATGAAGGGAGTCTGTGAAAAGTCCATCTCCGAGGCGTCAGACACTTTTTGGCGATTGCGTGTCTGACACGTGCGCGAAGGGCCAGGTGCCGCCGTCGGTCGTAAAAGCGCACTCCTGCTCGAAGCAGGCTTTGTCTTTATCCAGGCAGTTGACGATCCGCCAGGACCCGTCCGCCTGTTTGGTGAGAATCGCCCACACCTCCTTCTTCACGAAGGGACACTGCCGAGGCAGGTACTTCATCTCAGGCCGGTCGGTCATCCCCTCACCTGTGCCGCCACCCAGTGGATGGGAACCGCAGGAAACTTCCAGTGCGGCCGGCACCCCAACATGGACGCATTGGTTTCGTAAAACGTCGGCGGTTCGTACGTCCAGCCGGCCTTCAGGCGACGGGCTTCCTGCCGAAGCTTCGACCAGACGATCCGGCCGGCCAACGGCGCGACCAACCTCGCTTTCAGCCCGACCTCCCGTTTCATGTCGTCCAACAACGTCGTGAGTTTGCGGAACACCAGCGGGTTGCGCTCGCGGAACCACTGGCGGGCGGCCCACAGCGACGCCGGGAACGTCACCGTCAAATCCCTCGCCTCCCACGCAAAGCGGTTCCGAATGCGCGCATCCGCGTGATTCTTGTAGCGTTTCCATCCGGCCAGGACGGTGCGCGCGATCCGTAGGACGCTCGGGCCGTTCACCTCGAAATCCCGCCGGAACGCCTTGAGGATGAACTCGGTCTCCTGACCCCGCTTGATGTGTGGATGGCGGTGCCGGAAGATAAATTGCCCGTGGACATCTCCTTCCTGATATTCGCTGGGATCTTTGAGCGTCTGGTTGGCCAGATGCTCCGCGTAGAGCTGGGTGCCGGGGATGGGGGTATAGAGCATGAACTGGTGAAAGTCGCTGGCATGGCTGACCGCGTACTCGATGGCCTCGTCGATGTTGTCCGGGGTGTGCTCCTCGAGGCCGATGATGCTGGAGCCGAGGACCCGGATCCCATGTGACTGGAGGCTGCGCACCAGCTCACGGGTATCAATGCCTTGCAGCTTGACGTACCGGCTGTTCTTGCCTTCCAGCCCCATCCAGATCCACGAGATGCCCAGCCGCACCAGTTGTTCGATGGGGTAGGATCGCACCACGTGCGCCGAGCTGAAGACATACAACGACCACGACTTGCCGTGCTCCTCGATCAGCTCCAAGAGCCGCAGGGCGCGTTTTTTGTGCAGCAGGAAGTTCTCATCCATGACAAAAAAGGACCGGATCCCCATCCCCCGCTCGATCCCGCACATGACCTGGAACAGCTCATCGCCGGTCTCATAGAAATTGATGAACTTGCCCCTCCCCCCGAACATCGCGGAGGTGGCGCAAAAATTGCAGCCCATCGGGCAGCCGACGGAAGGGAGCAGGGCGGCGGCCACGTTACGCCCGCTGTTTCCCGCCTGGAACCCCATCACCCGCGTGCCGATGGCGGAGGAGATCAGCGGATGGCGGATCGGCTGGGTGGGGTCCTCGCCCAGGAATTGCCGAAACCACCGTATGCCTTCCCCCGGCACGACGTAGTCCGCGTTGATATGCTCCTTGAGCCCCGGGGCGTTGGCGACATGGCCGCCCACGACGATGGTGGCGCGAGGCAGATGTTCCCGCACCAGGCTGCACATCTTCTTGACCTTCTCGACATTCGTCAGAATCGAGCTGATCCCCACGATGTCATACTCATAGCTTGTCAGCTCGCTGATAAAACGCTCCAGCGTCGGAAAATCCAGCAGGGTGCAGGGCGCGCTGATATTCGTCTGGATCAGCATGATGCCCCAGGAGCGGTGGAACATGCGCAGGGAAAACGGCCCCTCCGCGCGCGTGACCTGGTTCTGATACAGTTCCATCGGATTGATCGCACGGCTGCCGTACTCATCGTCTTTGGCGTACGGTCCGAAGACGCTGGTCAGCAAGATCTTGGCGCGCGAGCCCAGGGGATGGACCGGCGGCGCCTGGCGCGTTGCTTCAGTCGCGATGCTCATCCCCCCTCCTGTGCGTACCCGCTCATGAGGCCACCATCCGCGCAAACAGGCGGGTGATGAGGCGGGAGAAAAACAACGTGGCGAACGTGGTGAACAACGCCACCTCCTGCGCGACGTTGAACAGCAGCCCGCTGACATCCAGGTCGTGGAGGCGCCCGCGCTTCCACTGGACCAGGCACCGCTTCCAAAACCGGTGCAGCGGCCGCCGCGACCAGGTCAGCGAGTGGGACCAGGGATTCACGCGACGCAGCCAGAGGCTCAGGCGCGTCGGGATCGCGGGGGCCTGCGGCCGGAACCGCGGCATCCGCCGCTGCAGCGCGGCGGCGACCCGCCCGTAGGCGCGCTGGACGTCGGCAATGCGCAGCCGGCGCCATCCCCTGACGCTGGACGGAATCCGCCGCAGCTCTTCGATGACGCCCAGCTCCAGGCGCGATCGCGCGCGCGTTTGGAGCCACACTTCCTCCATCTCCAGCGCCAGGCGCGGCCACAGCCGGGCATAGCGCCAGAAGTCGCGCATCCGCCGCTGCAGGTACGCCCAGCGGCTTTCCAGCGGCAGGCCTGGGCGGCGATCGCGCCGCGCCTTGAGGCGCACGAACCCGTGCACCATGGGATGCCCCTGCTCGACCATGATCGAGTGCTTGCACCAAATGAAATTGCCGAAGACCGGCCAATAATTCTCGCGGCGCACCCGCCGCAAAATCCGCTGCATGTTTTCGACGCTGTAAAACGTCTTCCAGGCGCTCTCGTAAGCCCGCGTCCATTCGTCCCGCGACATCCGGGGATGGGCCACCGTGGCGCGGAAGGAATCATAGCGGTTCAGATCAGGGTCCAAGGGCTCGCCGCGCTGCAGCAGCTGCAGATGGTCCTGCGAGCCGGGTAGTGGCGTGAGCATGAAAAACGAGGCCTGTTCAGGCCCCAGCTCCTCGACCAGGCGCCGGATATCTGCGGCCACCGACGCAGGCTCGTCGAATGGAAACCCGATAATGTACGCGACATGGGTGTTGATGCCGGAGGCCCGGTAGGCCTCGATCAGCGCGCGGAACTCCGCGGTCCGGTTCTGGCGCTTGCCGGCGGCTTCCAGGTTAGCGGGATTGAGGCTCTCCAGGCCGATGAACACCTGCGAGCAGCCGGCCGCCTTGGCCTTGGCGATGAAATTCGGCAGCTTGTACGACTGGGTGTCCGCCTGGATCATGAACGTGATGCGCAGGCCCTCGCGGCGCAGTCCCATCAGCCCGTCGAGGATGGCCTCCCAGTGCTTGTTGCGGCAGAAATTGTCGTCGGTGAAGAAATAGTAGGAAATCCCGCGGCGGTAGTTGTCCCGGACCCACTCCAGCAGCCGCGTCACGTCCCGGAAGCGCATGCTCCGGCCCTGCACGTTGATGACCGTGCAGAACGAGCAGCTGAACGGGCAGCCCCGCCCGCAATCCAGCATGCCGAAATTCGGCGCGACGAACCGCCGCAGATGCCGGGGGCTGATCTTCGGCAGCGGGGCGTGCTGCAGCGGCGGCGGTTCCAAAAGGAAGTTGTACACCGGCTGCAGCGTCCCGGCCAGGGCGTCGGCCAGCACGCGCTCCCACCGGCCTTCGATCTCCCCGGCCACGAGGCTGACGCCGGCCTCCAGCAAGCGCTGGAGCTCCGGCGGTGTCTCCGGCTGCATGGCCAATGACCCGCTGACATGGAATCCCCCGACGAGCACCGCCACGCCGCCGGCGCGCAGCGCCAGCGCCAAGTCGCCGGCCCGCACGAACTGGTTGGATTGTACGCCGACCAGGCAGGCGATGACGCGCGTGGAGCGCCGGCGGCTGCGGCGCACGATGGCCGACACGTCGACGCGCTGCACCGACTCATCCACGAGCTCGATCCGCCACCGCAGGCGGCGGCCCAGCACGCCCCGCTGCCGGACGTCCTCGGTCAGGCCGTGGAGGCACGCCAGCGTATTGCTCGGCAGCACGCCGCGCCAATGCCGGATCACATAGCCCTGGTCGTCGTATTTGGAGGGTTTGATCAAATAGATGACGAGGCGGTCGGTCATCCCTTCACCACCGCGATTTCCTCGTCGGTCAGGTAACAAGCCGGGTCCGCCGCCCACGGGTCTCCGGTGGCTTGCAGCGCGCGGACGCGGAACGACCCGCCGCACATCGCCTGCCACCGGCACGACGCGCAGCGGCCCGTGAGCAGGGGCAGCCGGTTGCGCAACCCGCGCAAGATCGCATCGTCGTTGGACGTCCAGATCTCGCTGAAGGGGCGTTCGCGCACGTTGCCAAGCCGGTGCGTCTGCCAGAACTGATCGGGGTGGACGTCCCCGACGGCATCGATGTTGGCGATCCCGATGCCGGAGGAATTGGCCCCGCCGCCGTTCCATTCGATCAGGCGCCGCGTCGCCTCGGCCCGCGCGGAATCCTCCGCCAGGAGCTTGCGATAGAGGTAGACGCCGTCGACGTGATTGTCGACGGTCAGCACCTCAACCGAGAGATTCCGCTCGCGCAGGCGGCGGGTCCACGCGCAGATTTGATCCAGGGCCTGCCGCGTCTCCTCATGGGTCAGGTCGTCGTGCGCCAGACGAGCCCCCCGCCCCGAGTACACCAAGTGGTAGAAGCAAACGCGGTGGATGCCCTCCCGCTCGACGAGCTCGAAAATGTTGGGCAGGGCCTCGAAGTTGCGACGGGTCATGGTGAACCTTAAACCCACCTTCTGCCCCACGGTCTGCAGATGGCGCACGCCCGCCAGCGCCGCGTCGAACGCGCCGCGCCGTCCCCGGAACCGGTCGTTGAGGGCCCCAAGCCCGTCGAACGAAATGCCCACGTACGAAAATCCCGTCTGCTTGATGCGCTCGGCCGTTGTGCGGTCAATCAAGGTGCCGTTCGTCGAGAGGGTCAATCGCAATCCCAGCCGTCGGGCCGAGCCCGCCAGCTCAAAGAGGTGTGGATGGTAGAGCGGCTCGCCGCCAGAGAGCAAGAGCGCGGGGATCTGAAAGCGCGCGAGATCCTCCAGCATACGGTTCGCGTCATCGACCGTCAGTTCGCCGGGATAGTCGCGATCGGCCGAGTTGGAATAGCAGTGCACGCAGTGGAGATTGCAGCGCCGGCTCATCGTCCAGACGACGATCGGCCGGCGCGCGCCGGCCGAAGAGGCCACGCGGTGAGGCTGGGCGTCGGTTGGATGGGCCGCCGCCCCGTCATGACGAGTGAGTACCTGCCCGTAGCGCAGCGAGTCGCTTTCGCTGTCGAGGCCGCAATACAGTTTCGTGACGTTAATCATCCCACCATCTCGCAGACACGGAGTGACCGCTTGGGTAACCGTTCGGCCGCCTCGCGCAAGGCGTCCACGCATCGGTCGATCTGATCGGCAGAAGTGAAGTAGCCGGGGCTGATGCGCACGGTTCCATCTGGAAACGTACCCAGCGCGCGATGCGCGCCCGGCGCGCAGTGCAACCCGGCGCGCACCGCAATGCCGCGTTCCTGATCGAGAAACTGGGCGACCTCGGAGGCCGGGCATCCCTGCACCGCCATCGAGACGACGGCGATGCGATCCTCCAATCGTGAGGGGCCGTAGACCGTCAGCCGCCCGTCCGCGCGGCATCCCTCCAGCAACTGTCGGGTCAGTGACAGCTCATGCGCGCGGATCCATGCTACGCCAAACTGGAGGATGAACTGCAGCGACTCGCGCAGCCCCGCCAGCCCCAGGGTGTTGGGCGAGCCGGCCTCAAACGCGTAGGGAAACTCCTCAGGCTGCAGCGGCAGCTCGGAGAAGACCCCGGTCCCTCCTTCGCGCCACGGCGAGAGCCTGGCCCGCGGCCCGATGTACAACCCGCCGGTCCCCGGAGGACCCAGCAAGGCTTTATGACCGGGGAAGGCGAGCAGGTCGATCGCCGCCGCCTCCACATCGATGGGCGCGGCTCCGGCGGTCTGCGCGGCGTCGACGAGGAAGAGCGCGCCATACTCGCGCACGATCGGGCCGATTTGCGCAATCGGCTGCAGCGCGCCGGTGACGTTGGAGGCGTGCAGGACCGCCACCAGGCTGGTGCGGCTCGTCAGGGCCTTGCGGATGTCACCGGGGTCGACGATCCCCTCGGCAGGCACCGCCACACGGGACACCTGGATCAGCCCTCGATGCTCCAGCCGGTTCAGCGGCCGGGCCACCGAGTTGTGCTCGAGCACCGTCGTCACCACATGATCGCCCGGCCTGACCACGCCCTTGATCGCCATGTTGAGCGCATCGGTGGCGTTCATCGTCAAGACGATCCGCTGAGGCTCCGGCACGTGAAGGAGATCCGCCAGGAGGCGTCGCACCTCGTCCACCACCGCGCCGCTTCGCTGCGCCATCGCGTAGCTGCCGCGCCCCGGGCAGCCGCCGAATTCCTCCAGCAGCCGCCCGAGCTGCTCATAGAGCCGCGGAGGTTTGGGGAACGACGTCGCCGCGTTATCCAGGTACACGGTCATCCCACGCCCTGGCAGGGCTCCGCCATCGGCGGAGCCGTCGCCAACTCCTGGTGCAATCGCGTGTCGTGGGCGACCCCGCCTTCGGCGGGGCTGCTAGGGCGTGGGATCATCCGACTCGTTTGGCTCGTTCCCGGAAGGCCTCAAGCCACAAGAGCCCTCCGGAGATCGCCAGGAAGACGATCCCGACCAGGCCGCTCGTCGTGGGAGGCACCTCGGTCTGCCCGATGACGATGCGCAACTGGGGCACGATAAGCCAGCGCGCCACATGCACGATCCCCGCGATCCCGAAAAATCCCGACACCCACGTCGCCCACCAACAGCGTGTCCACATTGTGGTCCTCCGACGTCTCTTTCCCTGAATGCACGAAGCTGTACGCTACCTCCGTCCCTGCTCAGCGTCTATGATACGCGTCATCCCACGCGCCTTGACGTAGTCTTCCGGGGTATTCAGGTTCAAAAAGCTCAAGCCCGTGGGATCGTACCGAGCCAGCAGCTTGGGCGCGACCCGTTTCACGCACACCTTCCGCGCCAACGCACGAAGGCTTAAGCGCCTTGCGCGAAGCTGTGCCTCAATCACCGGCACGATCGAGGTGGCGTACACCGCATGGAGCGGGTGAAGCCCCTCGTCCGTCTCCGGCACGACCAGGTCGTACCCATCAGCCTGCTCGATGAGAAACCGAATCAGCGCCGGGTGCAAGAACGGCGCGTCACACGCGCACACGAAACACCGAGCGTAGGAGGCCGCCCGCAAGCCAGTGTAGAGTCCCCCCAGCGCATGGGCGTCTGGCACGAGGTCTTCAACGACGTGGACGGCAAGACGCGGCACCTGCCGCGCATCGCGCACCGAGACGATGAGCTCCTCCACGAGGGGGCGCACCGTGTCAATGACGTGTTCGATCAGTGTGACCGCCCCCCACGGCAGGCGCGCCTTGTCCCGTCCCATCCGCCGGCTCTGCCCGCCGGCCAGGATGAGCCCCGTCACCCCTTCACGGTTGGCGGTCCGCGGCATCACGCACCTTCGGCGTCGTTCCATCAGTGCCGATCGCGGTTTTCCAGATCGGCACGTCCTGCTTGATGGTCTCAATCAAGAACCGGCAGGCCTCAAAGGCCTCTGCTCGATGGGGCGCCTGAACGCCGATGAGCACGGCAATGTCTCCAACAGCCACTCGTCCGAGGCGGTGACGGACTTCGACGCGGTGAAGCGGCCAGCGCTGTGTGGCCTGTTCGATCAGCCTGGCCATCATGCGCTCGGCCATCGGCTCATAGGCTTCATAGTCGAGCGCGCTGATGGGCCGACCGTCTTCGTCAGCGCGCACGATGCCCACGAATTCCACCGAGGCGCCGCTGTAGACATCAACGGTTCCTCGATGCCACTGTGAGACGTCAATCGGCTCTCGTGACAGATAGCCCACCGTGTTGTTACTTGTTGCTTGTTGCTTGTTGCTTGTTGCTTGTTTCATCCTCCGCTCACCGGCGGGATGATGACGACTTCATCGCCATCATGCAGCTCGACGTCGCCGGATACATACGCACAATTGACGGCCAGCCGGGACACGGCAAGTAGCGGCTCCACCTGTGGATGCCGGTCCTTTAACATCCCGAGGAGATCGCCACTGCTTGCGCCGTTCGGTAGCGGCACGGCCATCTCTGAGTCACCGATGCGATCCCGAAGCTGAGCGAAGCAGAGGACCGTGACCGTCATTGACCGGCTGACGAGGGCTGACAGGCCTGTCTCTCCTTGAACACTGAGACACAGAAGGTCGTCAGCTGCTCCAGTTCGTCCGGCAACAGGGTGCCGGGATGCACGCCGACCCGACAGGCTCCTGTGCCGATCTCAAGACGTGGCCCTGGACTTGGCTCAAGCCGGATGGCGGGATGGACGCCGTCGTGTTTGAAGCCCTCAACCAGGACCAGATCGACCCGGCCCGCCATCGGCGAGGTGGCCTCATGGATCGAGTGCTCATCCGGCGTCCGCATGATCCATGCGGCGCGCTCCGGCGAGATCACCGCGATGGCATCCGCCCCAGCCTGGACATGGCGCCAACTATCTTTTCCGGGCCGGTCCATCTCAAAGCCGTGGTGCGTGTGCTTGACCGTCCCAATCCGGATGCCGTTCGCGCGGAGCCGTGGGATGAGCCGCTCGATCAGCGTCGTCTTTCCGGAATCCGAGGCTCCGATGACATGCACCACGCCGGGCCTCGCTGAGCTAGTCGCTGAATCGCAGCACATCCACCTCTTCTCCTGCTGGGATCTGTTGTCGATCCTCCGGGATGACGACGAACGCATTGGCCTGCGCGAGGGCCTGCATCATGGCCGAGCCTTGTTTCTCCGTGGGTGCGGCTTCAAGGCGTCCATCCGCGGCGGGCGCGACATGGGCCGTCAGAAAATGACGACGCGCATCCTTCTTTGACACACCCTTCTTCAGGAGCGCTCGCGCAGACCGTGGCTGCGCGTCGTGCTCGCCCTCCAGACGTCGGATGAGCGGCTCGATGAACACCAAGAAACCCACGACGCATGAGATCGGGTTGCCCGGCAGGCCGAAGACCCAGTGGTCGCCCAGCCGCCCGCACAGCAGGGGCTTGCCCGGCTTCATCGCCACCCGCCAGAAGACGGTGGTCATGCCAAGCTCCGAGAGAACGCGCTTCACATGGTCATGCGCTCCAACGGAGACGCCTCCAGAGATCAGCAACACATCCGCCGAAAGGCCCCGCCGGATGCGCTCCGCAATGGCGTTCGGATCATCAGCGACGATCCCTAAGTCTTCGCACCGGCCGCCGGGATTCAGCAGCAACGTCTGAAGGACAATCCGGTTGCTGTCGTAGATCCGGCCGGGAGCCAGGGAAGTTCCTGGTGGCGTCAGCTCACTGCCGGTCGCAAGCAGACCAACCTGTACCCGCCGGAAGACCGGGACCTCCACAATCCCGCTGTTGGCAAGGAGCCCCAGTCGCTGGGCGTTGAGGCGCCGTCCCGGCTCAAGCAACACGTCACCCCGTCGCACATCTTCCCCCTGCCGGCGGATATGTTGACCGGACGACACCGGGGAGCGGATTTCAACGCATCCATTGCGCAACCTTCCATCTTCCAGCATGAGCACCGCATCGGCGCCGGATGGGACTGCTGCGCCCGTCATGATTTTCACGGCCGTGCCGGGCACAACCGGCGTCTCCTGCCAGCCGCCTGCCGCCACTTCACCGGCGATCGTCAACTTCACCGGCTGCTCGGCGCAGGCCGGCTGGGTGTCGGGCGCACGCAGCGCATAGCCGTCCATCGCCGAGTTGTCAAACGGCGGCAGGTCTATCGGGGCGCGTACGTGCTCCGCCAAGACACAGCCCACCGCTTCCTCAAGCCGGCGACGCCTGATGGAAAGGGGCCTGGCCATCGCCTGAATCTTCGCCCACGCTTCATCCACGCTGACCATCGTCATCCTGTCATCGCCAGTCTGAGCAGCTTGAGCGCTGCGACAAGCAGCACGACAGCCAGCAGCCGCTTGAGCAACGCCCCAGAGAAGTGATTCGCCCCAAGGCGCGATCCAACAAGGCCGCCGACACACGCGGCCACAAGCAGCGGCCAGAGCACCCCGTAGTCCACCGCGCCGCGCGCGAAGCGCCCGGCAAGACCCGACGCTGAATTGACCAGGATAAAACAGGCCGAGACGGCTGCGGTCTGCTTCGCGTTTGCCCATCGCCGCAGCAACAGCAGCGGGCTCAAGAACACACCGCCACCGACGCCGACAACCCCGGAGAGCCATCCGATCCCCGCCCCCACCGGCACCGCCACGCCCAGTCTCGGCGGTCTCAGTGGGTCTTGGTGCCGCCCCGTGATGAACAGACGCAGGGCGGCGATGAACAGCGCGCCTGCCAGCAGCGCCTCGTAGGCCGGCACAGACACCGGCGTGGCACCTCCCAGGAACGCCGCCGGAATGGAGGCGGCGAGAAACGGCCAGGCCAACCGGCCCACGAAGTGGCCGGCCCGAGCGAATGCCAGCCAGCCCATGGCGGCCACCAGGAGGTTGAGCGTCAGCGCCGTCGTCGCCATCTGATCCGGCGCAAGGGCCGCAGGTCCCAGCAACAGCAACGCGAGATAGCCCGAGGCGCCGCCGTGCCCCACCGAGGCATAGAGGAGCGCGATCACCAAGAAACTAGGAATGAGCCACAGGAGCTCGCGTTCCATGAGACCGTCCCTCGATCATCTCCAGCGCGTGCGGCAACAGCGGCAGCAACACGCGCAGGCATGCCTCGACCCCTTGAGGACTGCCGGGTACATTGACGATGAGCGTGCGGCCCCTGAGTCCGGCAGCCGCCCGCGAGAGCCACGCCAGGGGATTCTGTCTGGCCGTCGCAGCGCGCATGGCTTCCGGCAGACCTGGCACCTCGCGCTCTATCACACGACGCGTGGCCTCCGGCGTCACATCGCGTGGTCCGAACCCTGTCCCGCCGGTCGTGATGACGAGCGACAGCTTGAGCCGGTCCGCGAACTCGACGAGACGCTCCTGGATAGCGTGCAGCTCATCAGGGACGAGCGCGGACTCGCGCACGACGAAACCCGCCTCCTCCAGGAGCCGACGGATCAGCGGGGTGGTCGTGTCTGCCCGCTCGCCACGCGAGCGTGTGTCGCTGATAGTCACGATGCCGACGCGCGTCATGCGACGCTCCGCGCCACTGGGCGCGTGAAATCGTGCCGGCCGCCAGTTTTTTCCTCGAGCTGAATGGGGCCGATGACCATGGAGGGATCCGCCGCCTTGCACATATCGTAGATCGTCAGCGCAGCCACCGATGCCGCGCACAATGCCTCCATCTCCACCCCGGTGCGATCCATGGTCTTGACCGTCGCTGCGATGCGCACGCCATCGTCCTGCACCTCGCAATCGACGACGATGTGGGTCAACCGAAGCGGGTGGCACAGCGGAATGAGATCCGCCGTTTTCTTGGCGGCCTGGATGCCAGCGATCTTGGCCGCCGCGAGCACGTCGCCTTTGGGGATGGCCTTGTGCCTGAGCTGCGCGATGACCGCCGGCCGGATACGGATCCAGGCCGACGCGCGCGCCATGCGCGGCGTGGCACCCTTCCCACCCACGTCGACCATCCGGGCCGATCCGCGGCCATCCACGTGCGTCAGCGCCGCCTTCATCCCACCACCTGTGCGCCCCGCCGAAGGCGGGGCCACGGGTTGAACCCGCAACGCGTATCAAGGCCGCCAGGGCCGGAAGCGACGACGCGGCCTTGATGCATAGGTGGTGGGATCATCCTCCCACTCCCGCCATGCACAACCGAGGACTTCCAACCTCTCGCTGGGCCATGGTGTGTTGTTCGGGCTTGGCGGCCACGGCGTCCCGGATCAGGTGCGCCAGACGCTCACGATCCACGGCAGGCCTGAGGGCCGGCAAGAGATCGACGGCTGATTCCTGATCCAGGCAAGGGCGCAATTGGCCCGTCGCCGTCAACCGAAGCCGATTGCACCGCGCGCAGAAGGCCTGCGTCACCGCCCCGATGATCCCCACGCTGCCCCGCGCCCCCGCCCACGTGTAGGCACGTGCCGGTCCGCAGCCCACAGGGCCGTCGAAGGGGCGCAATTCGCCCAGGGCGCTTAAGCGCGCGAGGATCTCCTCGGATGGGACGAGCCGCTCCCGAGCAAAATAGTCCCCGATCGGCATGAGCTCGATGAAGCGCACGTGCAACGGTCGATCCACCGCCAGTCGACCCAACTCGACAATCTCATCGTCGTTCACGCCGCGCATGACGACGACGTTGAGCTTGACGGGGTGGAGGCCGGCGTCGAGCGCCGCCTCGATGCCCGCGCGCACATCGCCGATGGAGCCGAAGCGGGTGATCCGGCTAAAGCGATTCGCCAGCAAGGTGTCGAGGCTGATGTTCGCTCGGCGCAGGCCGGCGCGCGCCAGCGCCTCGGCGCGCCGAGCCAACAGGACGCCGTTGGTGGTCAGCGACAGGTCCTCAAGCTGAGGGATGGCGCTGAGCAGGCGCACGAGCTCCACGACCCCCTCGCGGACCAACGGCTCGCCTCCCGTGAGCCGAACACGCGTCAACCCCAGAGCGACCCCGACGCGCACCACCTCCGCGATCTCCTCAACGCGCAGGATCTCCTCGCGCGCAATCCACTCTACACCCGAGGCCGGCAGGCAGTAGACGCAGCGCAGGTTGCACCGGTCGGTCACCGAGATGCGCAGGTACGTGATCCGTCGCCCAAACCGATCAATCAGCATCGCGTCTTCACGCTCACATTTTGCATGCCGCATTCCGCACTCCGAATTCCGAACTAAAAAAGGCCAGCTCCTCAGCGGAAAGGGAGCTGGCCGCGTTGACGCGTCAGCGTGTCTTCTCCTTTCCAAGCACGAGGAGGCGAGGTCGTTTCCTTCCTCACCCGTCCCCGTCGCTTTGCTTCGCAAAGCGAAGCATCGGGGAAGGGGCCCAGGCGCCATACTCACGTCACGAGGTTAGGCGCCGGGGCTCGGAGAACCGAATTGTCTACTGGCGCGCGATTGTCACGCGCGCAGACGTGCGCCGCCTTTTGTTATCGACACGGGCTCTCACACAAGCCGGATCGCGCCAAGATCGTTGACGGTGCGGCAGACCTCGACGCACACGCCACAACCGTCGCACGACTGGGCGACGATGGTCGGTTTGCCGCCGTCAAGCACCATCGCCTCATCACGAAGCGGACAACGGAGATAGCAGGTTTGGCAGGCGCCGCCACCCCAGGCCAAGCAGCGCGCCGGATCAATGATGGCGATTTGTTGGCCGGACGCCCACCGCGTCCGGCACTTCGCTCGGCCCTGATGGCCGTCGCTGCGGGCGGTCGATGGGTGCTCAGTCACGCGCACCGCCGCCAGCGCCATGGTCTGGTCGAGCACCGTCCGGATCCCGCCCAGCAGATGCCGTGGCGCGAATCCGAGAAATTCGCGTCGATTGACCGTGGGAGAGGCGTCGTCGATCATCCGTGCACCGCGTAGAGGCGCGTGCGATAGAGCTCCGCGCACTGCACACACGCCCCGTGGGCCGGCGTCCAGTCCGGATAGTCGGCCTGAATGGCCTGCGCAACCGGCGCCCATTCGCCATCCCATGCGCGCACCCCGTCACGCGTGGGGAAATGGCACAAGGGACAGCGCACCCCTCCGGCCCCGAGCATCCGGGTGAGGCGCTCATCCTTCGCCAAGTCGAGCAACTCGCGCTGCGTGCAGCGGTCCCGGCTGCCAAGGTCCTGAAGCACCGCCTCACGCCGACGCGGCTGCCACGAGGCAAAAGCCCGGTCAAGCTTCCGGCGGTGCTGTTCCGCCTCAGGCAGAGGCCAGTCGTGGCGTCTCATTCGAGACGCCACCCACACATTCCACAGCAACCGGAAGCGCTCCCGAATGAGGTCATGTTCCGTTTCGCACTCGCCGCCAAACGCTGGATGCGGCTCGTAGGCGAAGGCCGGATCGAGCATGTCGTCTACATGCATCAGCTCATGCCGGAGGAATGCCGTCAGTTTCCCGCGGTCGAGGCAGCGCATGGCCTGCAACCCGATGAACAGTGTCGTTGAGACATGCAGGGTCAGTCGCGCGTCCCCAGGCTGTCCGATATACAGCTCCACCTGCTCATCCTTGTTGTTCCATACTCGCCGGACAACGAGGAGCTCAACGTGCGCCACGACGTGCGGAAATTCTGAAAGCCGTGCCGTGAACAGTTCGGCTAATCCGAGCGCCTCAAAGGTGCAATGAGCCAACTGTTGGAACGCGATGTCTCGTTGCTGAGCATCCGGCAGCTCATAGACGGCTTCGCGCTCCCGGTGGAACGAGGAAGCGACCTCGCCATGGCCGGCTGACCGCAGCCGGCGTAGCTCGAGAAACACCGCCTCTTCAACAAACGCCGGATCAAACCGAAGCTCAACAGCCATTGGCTGGCTTTCCCTGTGGGAGGGCGCACGCGGCACATCCCACCGCATCCTGCTCCGTTGGGGAGCGCAACGGCAGATCGCACGAGCCAAGCGGAACACCCATCCGCGCGCACTCCTGCGACAGCCAGCCCAGCACCATCGTGGCGGCCGCACCTTCGATGCCTGATCCAGCGGCCCGCGACAGCCTTAAGCAGAACGCCGGCCCCCAGCGGCCGAGATGATCGGCAAGGAATTGCCGGGTCGCCGCGTCGCACACCTGCGCATGCTCCGCAGCTTCCTCATCCACCGCACAGGCATGTTTGTACAGAAGGTAGTGCAGAAATTCGCATTCCGTGGCGATGTGATCCACGCGCTCATGCGATGCGAAGGACGCGCGCAAGCCGAAGGCTTGATAAAACGCCGCGATGTCGCCAAGCTCCTGCGGCTGCCGATGGCTGTGCTCCTCGCCGTACTCGAGCTCATAGGGCGGGGCCGCGCTCTGCACCGAGTGGCCGAAGATCCGCTCGTAGTCGCGGGACCACTCCGCCATCGACGCCGCGTCCAACGCGGCGGCGAGCCGACGAGCGGCCTCGCGAAGTCCGGCCTCGCCGTTCGATCCCAGCGCCATCACCTCAAGCAGCCGATGATGCTCACGAGCCGCCAGCCACTTCCTCGTGTCGTCATCTGGATGGCGTAACACCATCGCCAGCGCCCGGTACACGGCGCTCCTCGCCAACAGCTCCTTAATATCCCGTGGTTCCGAGACTACCGTCTTCATCGTTTCACTTGTCGCTTGTCACTTGTCACTTGTCGCTGCGCTCAGATGGAGTTCTGGTGTATCGCCGGCCGGACGTGGAACGGCTCCTCGACCTGGGTCCGCACTAATTCTTTCCCATCCTCGCCGTAGCCGATGATCGTGTCGTTGTACATCACAAACGGCTTGCCGTGGGTCGTCGTCTCGTAGACCTTCGGCCCCTCTTGGATCTCATAGCGGAAGATGATGCGGTTGGTTCGGCGGAAGAGCTGGAGCACGGCCAACAGCTCTCGATCTGGGGCCAGGTACTTGGCAATCGCTTCATCCACGCCAGGCCCGAACATTTGCCTCAGATACCCCCGCGGCACCCAGCGCGGAGGCATGTAGAACCCGTTGGGGGCGGTCCCAAACTGCGGATAGAGCGGCAGGGCCACCTTCGCGACTTTCACGAGGTAGTAGATGGGGTTGTAGCGGTCCTCCGCCCAACTGCCGTCTTGGTTCATCTTCACCAGCCCCTGCAGACGGATCTGGCCGATGCACGCGGCCATGCAGCGCGTTTCCATCGGCCGCCCGCCAGTCTCCGGGTCCTTGCCTTCGATGCGCGGGTAGCAGGCGATGCACTTCTCGCTGACCCGCGTGCTCGGACGGTACATCGCCTTCTTGTAGGGGCAGGCTTCCACGCACTTGCGGTAGCCTCGGCAGCGCTTCTGATCAATGAGCACGATGCCGTCCTCGGGACGCTTGTAGATCGCCTTGCGCGGGCACGCCGCGAGACAACCCGGATAGGTGCAGTGGTTGCAGAGGCGGGCGAGATAGAAGAACCACGTCTTGTGCTCGGGAAGCGAAGCCCCTGTTTGGGAGATGCCAAGCGTCCCGCCGCCGTCGCTGGTCGTCGACGTATCCTCGTAGATGTTCGGGAAGCGCCACTCCTCATCCGTCGGCAAGTAGCCCAGCACGCGCTGCGGCTCAGGACCGATGCGCTGCTCGGCCGCTTCGAAGATCGTCTTGCCCTGATACACCCCTTTGTCATCCCAACGCTGCGGCTCCCCACTCGCCTCTTCCAACAGCTTCAGGATCTTGATGTCCCACGACTGGGGGTAGCCGCCGTAGGGCTTGGTCTCGACGTTGTTCCACCACATGAACTCCTGCCCCTTGGAGAAGGTCCAGGTGGATTTGCAGGCCATGGTGCAGGTCTGGCAGCCGATGCAGCGGTTAAGGTTAAACACGAACGCGAACTGGCGCTTCGGATACGCCCCGGCATAGGAGTAGGACATCTCGCGGCCGAGCTGCCAGTTGAACACCTTAGGCATGACGCCGAACCTCCTGGATCGCTTCCTCTATATACGCGTCTCCCTTCTCCCGCCAGACCAGGTACGGCCCGCGGTAGAGGGGATTTCTGAACATCACCCGCAGCTGCTCATCGGACCAGCCGTCCCGCGCGAACTCCTCGACGAAGCACCTCGCCATTTCTCTCAAGGACGCGTCATCCTGGACCGGCAGGATCACGCCTTGCAGTTCAAACGGATCGTCCGGTTCAAGCGCTTTCATCGCCAGCCCCGGAGATCCGACGCACCATGCGGGCCAAGTGCGAGGCCTGCCGCTCGTAGGTCAGGACGAGGACGACCGCTCCGGCAACAGCCACGAGCAAGGCGGCCAGGAACAGCACAAGCGAGGCCCGTCCAATCGCCGCCAGACGCTGGATTTGACCGATCAGCTCGGCGGCCGTCGTCTGCGCCGTCAGGACGGGACGCAGAGTCCCCAGTCCAAGACCGGCCAAAAAGACGATAAGCAGCAAAGACACGATCGCCGCGGCGGCGGTGGTAAGCAACGCGCGTCTGCGGATGGTCCCCACGCCCTTCAAAAACTGCTCATCTTCGAGCGTCAACATCTCGCCCCCCCGTCTAGACGAAGAATCCGCCGTCGAGATACTTGCGCATCGTGTCGTTCTCTGCGGCGGGGGTGTAGCCCGTCGTGGCCGGCGCCCAGGTTCCCTTGGCCCCGAGCCCGCCGTCCTCGGCCTTCGTCACGCGCACCAGCGTCTCTTTCGGCACGGTGTTGACCGCGTGGTTGTCCGCCTCGCCGCCGAAGAGAAAGCCCATAAACACCTTCGCCTTGTGGAAGAGCGAATCGGTCTGGTGCATCGGCATGTGCCAGTTGCGCGTCACACTCTGCTGTGAGCCGTAGCGGAAGTTCGCCTGGTAGCCGGTGTCGGCGGAGAGGGCCCGCCCGTCCTTGCGCATCTCTGCCGCCTTCACGGATTTCTCCGTGGCGATGTAGGTCCCGTGCTTCATCATGACGATGTGGTAGGGGTAGGCCGGGTTGTACTTGACCCGCAGCATCAGCCGCGCGACGCGGTAGAACGGGTCATCCGGTTTGGCCCCGATGTAGGGACGATCCGCCGGGTTCGCATCGACATAGACATAGTCGCCGTCGTTGATGCCGAGGTCCTTCGCCGCCTGCGGGTTCATGTGGACTTGGTGCTCGCCCACCCCCGGAGCGCGCGTATCCATCCGGTACGGGTCGCCGAAGTTGGAGTCCCAGATCTGATGCCAGTCCACGTTGCTCCAGAGCGAGTGGACGCGGTGGCGGCTTTTCGGCGTGAGGCAGTAGAACTTGAAACCGCGTTCCCACAGGAAATTCTTGGTTTGCTTGACCTCAGGCCAGGCCAGCTTGACGTTCCGGATCGTCCGCTCGTCCCAATGCTCAGCGGTCAGCGGAATCCCATAGTCATTGGGACGGATATAGGGATTGCTGCTGACGATGACATTGGGCAGGTACGGGGTGGCTTCGGTTCCCTCACGGTGCACGATGAAGTTCTCGCCGTAGTCGATGGCTTCCGGCACGTCCGTGTACGCCTGAAGCCGTCCGTGATCGGTGTAGAAGGGCACATCCTCATGCACCTGCTCCCAGAACGGCACCCGAGGGTAGGTCCGGAAGAGCATGAGGGCGCCGCCCGGCGGGCCGTACTTGCCCGCCATGATGTCCTCAAGACGATAGCCGACCGTGGTCGTGCAGGAATCCAGCAGGCGCTGGATGTAGACTTCGCGCTTGCCTTCCAGCGCAAACTTCCAATAGTCCTGGACGCGTTGATCGCCGATGATCCGCCCAAGCGCGTCCGCGATCTGCGCCAGAATCACCAGGTCATCCCGGCTGTCGAACACCGGAGGAATCCCGCCCTTCCAAATTTGCAGGAAGGGATTGGAGCAGGACGCGGTGACCTCCAACCCTTCGGACTCAAGCCACGAGTTCGCCGGCAGCGCGATGTCCGAGTACTCGATCGTCGCCGTCATCTGGATATCGACGGAGAGGATCATCTCGACGTTCGGGTTGACGTTCTTCACCATCTCGTAGACGTGCTTGGCATTGTTGATGAGGTTGACGTTGGTAAAGAGCATCGCCTTGGTGGGCGTGGGCATGTGGGTGGCACCCGTGAACACCTTGCGGCCGGCCTTGGGCGTGTCGACGATGAGCGGCTTATCCCCGTGGTTCCAGTAGGCCGGCTCTTCATCCTTGAAGTAGGCGTGCGCGTGGATGTCCTTGCCGTGCGCAGCCGGATCGAGATTCGGGGCAAAGGGATCCTCGGCCACCCAGCCCTTAAACCCCGGGCCGGTCCACGGCGAGCCCTGGAAGAGCGCGGCCTTGTAGTTGCCGGCCCAGCCATAGCAGCCCCCACCCCGCTGGCCGATATTGCCGGTCAGCATGAGCGGCAGATACGCGGCGCGGTTGGCTTCGGTCGCGTGAAAATAATGGTTGATCCCTTCGCCCTGGTGGATGGCGACAGGCTTGATGGTGGCGATGTCCTTCGCCAGCTGCTCGATGAGCTCCTTCGGGGCATGCGTGATGTCGTGGACGGCCTCAAGGCTGTAATCCTTCAGATGGATCTGGTACATCGACCACAGCGTCATCACCTCGATGGATGCGCCGTCCACCGTCGCCACCATGAAGGTCCCTTCCAGGGCCGGCGTCACACCCTTGGCGCGCAGCCTGCCGCCGACATCATCGCGCGTGATCGCCGCCGGCGCCTTGGAAGTTTCGTCCCACACCACAAAATCTCCGAGCTTGGCGTATTGCTCATCCTTCAAGCCCTGGAGTTTGTAGCTCGGGCCATCCTTGGAGAGCTGCCCCTGGTAGCCGGGAATGATGTCCTGGGCGCGAAGGCGCCGCAACGTATCGGTCCGCACCAACAGCGGGAAGTCGGTGAACTGGAGGAGGAACTCGCGGTCATACCAGCCGCGGTCGACCATCAGGCGGGTGATCCCAAGAAATAGCGCCGCATCGGTCTGCGGCCGGATTGGAATCCAGTAATCTGATTTCGAGGCCGGCGGGCTGTACTCCGGAGCGATCGTCACCAGTTTCGCCCCGCGCTCCATACATTCGATGAACCAGTGGGAGTCGGTCATCTTGTTCTCGCAGAGGTTCTTGCCGTCCTGGATGATCAGCTTGGAGAAGCGCAGATCGTTGAAATCGCAATCGGCGTTCTGCAACCCGTGCACCCAGGGATGCCCGGGTGCTTGGTCGCCATGCCAGGTGTAGTTGGACCAGGCTCGACCGGCCTTCGCTTCCTCAGGCGCAATACCCCGCAGGTGGACGTCGAGGAGCGCCATCGTGTTCGCCAGCCGGTACATGCCGTACTTTCCAAAGACGCCCAGCAATCCCATGCCGCCGCGAAACTTCAAGGTCCGCGTCCCGGCGCCATCCATCGCCTCGATCATCTCGGCCGGATAGCCCTGAGCGCGCAGCAGCGTTTTCCCTTCCTCGCCGTTGTAGCGCGTGGCGATCGCGATGAGCCCTCGAGCGATGTAGTTGTTGATCTGCTCCCAGGAGATCTGCTCGAAGGCATCAGTCCCGCGGGCATCAAACTTGTACTTCGCTTTCAGCTCGGGCGTCAGGGTAGGAAAGCCATCATCCGCCCATGCCTTCCATCCTTTGCGAATCATCGGATGCTTGAGCCGGTAGGGCCCATACATCAGGCGGTGGAAGGTGAACCCTTTGGCGCATTGCCGGGGGTTCCAATTGGGTGTGGCCTTGTTGCCGTAGAGGTCCGCGTAGGTCTCATAGTTGTACTCCGAGCCCAGCCGCACCACGACGCCGTTGCGGACATAGGCCAGGACCCGGCAGGCGTGCGTATCATTGGGCGAACAGACCCAGGAGAAGGTGCTGTCGTAGCGGTACTGGTCGCGATAGAGTTTCTCCCAATCTCTGGACGGGTAATACGCCAAGGGATTATCCATCTCAGTCACCGGCTCAAGCGCCCAGAGCGATAAGTCCTGTGAGGCCAGGTAGAGCCCGATCCCGGCGGCTCCGGAGAGTTTCAAGAATTGACGCCGTGTCACATACATGCTCACCGCTCCAGCTCCAAGATGTTCCAAATCGACACGTTCTTTTGACCGTTGCGGTCCCCGGCGTGGCCGTCCCAGACGGCGAAGGCCACGCTGACCGACTGCCCAGGTTTCAGCTTCAGATCGCCTGGTTCATTCGGCGACATCTGACGGAGGAGGACGACCTGCCACCGACCGTCTTGCCACAGTCCTTTCGCGTCGACACATTGGAGCGCGGGCGGCCTTGAGGTGAGCGTCCCGAGCCCTGTTGCCAGGGCTTCCTCGGCTGCGGATCGTCGACGTGGGTCCGACAGCGGGTTGTCGGCTCCCCATCCGCCCATGAACTGCGGATCCTGTGAGGCCGTGGTCGACTGGCTCACTTCAAACGGTTCGCCGTATCGGTAGTCTCGCTGCGCCTCATACCAGTCCACCGCGGCATGCGGATACGCCGTCTCGATGTCACGCCACTGCGTGGCATCCTCCTGCCATGAGGCTTTCCAGTGCCAGATCTGCACGACAGACGCGGCCTCCCCCATGCCGAAAAATGGCGGGTCGTCGTCTGTCGAGAACTGGACCGCGACGCCGTCGGAGAATGATTGCGGCCTCAGGGTGGCGTGATCCCGTGTGGGGTCATCCCAGGCCAGGTGGACGGCCAACGTCTTGCCGTTGTGCAGCGCCTTCACCGCCACCCCTTCAACCCGGTGGTCACGCCACCACAGAGGTGTGAGCACCAGACGGACCGGCTGGACCCTCTTCCAGGCTTCCGCCGTCGGCTCTCCGGGCAGATCGCCTCTGATCCGATGGGCTTGGATCGTCCGGGGGCGAAGCCGCACGCGCTCTTCAACCCCTGGAGGGACAAGCGACTGGACGTAATGGATCAGATCCCACACCTGCTCGTCAGGATAGACGCCGGCGTAGCTTGGCATCGGGCTGCCGGGGAGTCCGGCGATAAGGCGGTTGTAGAGGTCGTGACTCGATGAGGAACCCTTGAAGATTCCGGCCGTGAGATCACGGGGTGTGATGGGAACGCCCGCATTATCGGTCATGACCTGCTGGCCGTCACCCTTGCCTTGCAGCCCGTGGCAGGAAGCGCAGGCCTGCGAAAACAGGGCTCGGCCTCGTCCGATACTCTGCGGCGTATTGGGCGTTTCCTGAGGCACCTGGATGAGGGCGTCGGATTCGATGGGCGCGTTCGGGTCGTTGGTCAGCGAGCGGATGTAAGAGACCAGCGCCCACCGTTCGTGAGGATTCAGCGTTTCCCACGAGGGCATCGAGGAGCCTGGCATGCCGCGCGTGATCGTGAGGAACAGATCCTCGTCCGTCGCCTCCATGCTGCTGGTTGAGACGAGGCGGAATTCGTTCTGCGTGAAATCACGCGGCTTCGGGTACAAGAGGTAGGCAGCCGGCCCGTCTCCGGCGCCTGTCAGGCCATGGCACACGGCACACTGTCGTTCGTAAAGCCGCCGGCCCGTACTCATGAGCGCGGGAGTCGCTGCGGGTTTTGGGCTCGAGGGTGACGGAGGAGCAGTTCGCGTGCAGGCTGGCGTCAGGAATGGGGCGGCAAGCAGCACAGCGACGGGAAGCGCGACGCGTCCCAGCTCAGGGCTTCTTGGCATCGTTGACGTCGCGCTCGATCTCCTTCAGGCCTTTCTTGAACTCGGACAGCGAGCGGCCTAAGCCACGAGCCATCTCAGGCAACCGCTTGGCCCCGAACAAGAGCAGCACGATCAACAGGATGACCAGCAGCTCCGGCAACCCGATGTTCTGCAGGAAGGCCAGCATCGGTAATCCGTTAACCATTCCCTTCACCCCCTCTCGGATCGTTGGTGCTCGTACTTGGCGATAAAGTGCGCAATCGCCTTCAACACCACCTGGCTCTTGGGCAGCGACGCGCCGCGCTCCCAGCGATTCAGGGTCGAGTAGGTGACGCCGAGGTGATGGGCGCAGGTCTCCTCCGACCATCCCAGCTGCTGCCGGATCATCTTCAGCCGTTGAATCTTGTCCCGCACCTGATCGATGAGCGCTACCATCGTGCCACCTCAGATGTTACAGCAGGCGCTATAGGTTCTACTATGACACACGTCATGGAAGGCCAGGACCCGTCAAACGTGACCATTCCTACTCGGCGCACTCGCCCTTGCCGGCCTCCAGCCGGAACGGCTCGTCATCCCCCAAATCCGTCCAGAGCTCAGGCTGCTGCTCGGCCCCGGTCAGATCCGCGAGATCCTGAAGGGGCTGCTGCACACGCTCCAGCCCGACGCGGTCGATGAATGCGGGAAACGATTCGTCCGGCTGCCGCTGCGCGGCATACAGCCGCAGCAGCCGCGCGATGGCTTCGGGCGCCCGGCACGCGGGCACCCGAATCAGCCGTCGGCCGAACTGAGCCGAACCGGATGCGCCACCTCCACCGACCAAGAGCTGGTAGCAGGGGAGGTGTCGGTCGCCGACTTTCATCGCCAGGCCGAAACAGCCGATGTCCGCGACGTGGTGATGGCCGCACGAGTTGGGGCAGCCGGAGAGCTTGATGGACAGCGGCCAATCGGCGAAGGCGGAGAGCCCGTCTCGCAGGAGCACATCCAGCGCCCTGGCCAAGCCGCGCGGATGGGTGATGGCCGAGAGGCAGCTGTCCGCCCCGGGACAGCGGGTGATATCCGCCAGGAGGCCGGCGGAGGGAAGGGCGAGGTTGACGCGAGACAATTCGTTGTACAGCCGGCCCAGCGCCGTGCGCGGGATGAATCGCAACAGCAGGTTTTGCGTGTTCGTGGATCGGATGCCCCGGGCGTATCGGGTGGCGATCCGCGAAACCTCCCGCAGTTGATCCGCCGTGACGTCCCCGAATGGCACCCGGATGAGCACGCTGACAAATCCTTCTTGTTGCTGCGCGGCGACATTCGTGGCGCGCCACCGGCTGAACGCCTCCTCGTCGCGTGGAACCACCGCGAGGAATTTTTCCTGAACCGGCGGCTGTTCAACAGGCTGGGCGAAGGCGCTCAGGGCGTAGCCGGATTGGGTCGCCCAGACCGCCGCGCGCTCCTCCAGCACCCGTTGACGAAATTCGTTCCACCCGATGGCTTCAATCAGGAACTTCAGACGGGCGCGAGCCCGAAGACGCCGCTCGCCCAGCCGATCGAACACGCGCAGGACGGCCTCGATCGTCGGCAACAGCCATTCCACACCGGTCCACGGCTCCAGCAGCTGCGCGGCTTTCGGCGAAGGCCCGAGCCCTCCGCCGAGGAAGATCCGAAACCCAGGCTCCTCGCCGTTGGGCACGGCCACCACGCCGATGTCGTGAATCAGGACGCGCGCGTGATCCGCCCGGCAGCCCTCGAAGGCGATCTTGACCTTGCGCGGGAGCAACTGCCCGATCGGATTGCGTAGAAGATAGCGGCTCACCGCCTGGGCGTAGGGGGTGACGTCAAACGCTTCATCGGGTGACACCCCGGCCCACGGGCAGCACGTGATATTGCGCACGACGTTGCCGCTCGCCTCGCGCGTGGTGAGTCCTGCGCCGGCGAGCCGCCGCAGCAACGCGGTCAGCCTCGTCCGGTCGATCCCATAGAGCTGGACGTCCTGGCGGGTCGTCAGATGGCAGGCGCGGCTCGGCGTGAATTGATCGCACGCCTCCGCCACCGCGTCGAGCTGCTCGGGGCTGAGGTGGCCGAGCGGGACGCGCACGCGCACCATGTGCTGCGTCGGGCGCCGGCGGAGGCTGTAGATGCCGTACTGCAGGCGGAGTTTCTTGAACAGCTCCGCGTCAAGCTCCCCCAAGGCCGCGCGGGCCAATTGGGTTTCCAGATGGCGGATCTCCAGCTCGACGAGCTCAGGATCGCGCATCTTGCGCTCCTCGCCTCACGTAAATTTCCGATCCGGCCTCCCCATCCAGCGCCAGCTCAGTCTCTCCAAGCTGGATGACCATCGTGGGATGGGTCTGGCGCAACCGGATGGGGCGGCCCGGTGCCATGCCCAGCGCCGTCAGGCGCTGCAGGTAGCCGTGCCGCGTGGTGTGGACAAACGCCACCGTGCCAGACTCGCCGATCGCCAGATGAGCCAGCGGGACGATCAGCGGACCGACGCGTGAGGTCGCGGCCTCACAGCAGCGCCCACGGGGAATCGCGCGTCCGTGCGGACAGGTGGGCGGGTGTCCCAAGAACGTGCACACCGCCTCGGTCACCTCGGGATTCAGGATGTGCTCGAGCTGGCAGGCGGTGGATTCCATGGCGGCTTCTGAGACGGCGATCACGTTGTGGAACAACACCTCGGCCACCCGGTGACGGCGCACCACCTCCCGGGCTTGCTGCTCGCCTGTCGAGGTGAGCCGAATGAACCGGCCCTCCTGCGCCAGGAGTCCCCGGCCGACCATCGCGTCAATCACCTCAGGTTGCACGACGCCATCCGGCTCGATGGGAGACGGCAGAAAACACAACAACTGCGTGGGCAGCTCGTCTCGGTTGAGCGGCAACAGGCCATCTTCTCCTGCGGTCCAGCACAACTCGAGGAGTTCCTCAACGTGTTCAGTCGCAACCGGACTCATCGCTTCAGGTGGGTTCGAATCCAATCGACGAGACGCGAGTGCTCCGCCCACTCATACCCACAGTTCGGACAGCGCAACAAGTGACACCCGCGCGCCACAGGACACCGCTGACAGGCCCAGAGCGCCTCCTGCCGTCCAAACCGATAGCCGCACAACGGACAAGACAGCGTCGGACCAATCCCCCAATCTGCCATCATCCCCCCACCTGCGGGCAGGCCGAAGGCCGTCCCGCCAGGGCGGGACGTTTCGCCTGCCCTGTGAATGACATCCCGTGCATGGCGAAACCCCGCAGGTGGGGGGATCACCACACCACGCGCAGCCCCGTCAGGATGCGCCACAGGATGCCGCCGACGAGAAGGGCTGTGCCGAACACGAAGGCGGCCATCAGGTTGGCCATCTTCCAGCCGCGCTCCTTCACCATCATGAAGTACTGGGCGATGCACGGGACGAACAGCGTGATCGTCACGAGGCTCACCACGGTTTGCACCCCGTCGAGCTGGCCGGCTCGCTGGAGCGCAAACAATCCCGCCGCGCCGAAGTCCCGGCGGAGGAACCCCACGAGGAACGCCCCGGTCGCCTTCGCCGGCAGCCCCAGCCACGAGACGATGAGCGGCGAGGCGAGACGCTCCAACACAAAGAGCGCGCCCACCGCATCCAGCACAAACAGCACCAGCGTCCCCAGAAAAAACAGCGGCACGGCTTCTTTCACGTACCACTCCACGCGACCCAGCGTCTTGATGAGCACGTTGGACAGCTTCGGCCGACGAAGCGGCGGGAGCTCGTACAGGAACGGACTTCCCTCGCCCGGGAGCAGGCGCGAGGCGGCCTGTCCGACGATGAGCACCACCAGCAGCACCACGCCGATCCAGAGACCCAAGGCCGCGGGCGGCTGGCCGGAGAGCATCGCCGCGATGACGCCCAATTGCGCTGAGCACGGGATGCCGAGGGCCAACAGCAACGTGGTGATGATCCGATCGCGCCGGCTGTCGAGAATGCGCGTCGTCATGGTGGCCATCGTGTCACAGCCCAGTCCCAGCACGAGGGGCAGGACCGCTTTGCCGTTCAAGCCCACCAACCGGCAGAAGCGGTTGGCCATCACCGCCAGCCTCGGCAAGTACCCGACATCCTCGATGAAGCCGAAACACAGAAAGAACATCGTGACGATCGGCAGGATGATCGCAAACGCATAGGGCAGTGCCATCGTCAACAGCCCGTACTCGCCGATTGTGACCCCCTGCGCCCACGCCCACGGCAGGCTTGCGCGAACGACCCACTGAAACGCCGGAATGAGCCACTGACCGAACACCGTCTCTTCCAGAAATCCCACCGCCCGCTGCGCCGCCAGATCCCCGACGAGGAAATACATCACCCACAGCGCGGCGACGAGGATCGGGACCCCCCACACCGGATGCATGGCGAGGGCCCCGAGCCGATCCAGCCACGCGCGCCGCGGCACGGGCGCTGACGTCATGACCTGCGCCGCCAATCGGTGCGCGTGGCGCAATCGCGCGTGGCTGATGAGCAACCCCAACGGGCGCGGACAGCGCTGCTGAGCCCGGCCGGCAATCTCCTGCAGGCGCTGGACGAGCTCGGGCGCGAGCTGCGGACCGAGCCGGTCGATGAGGGCGCGATCCCCGGAGAGCCACAGCAGCGCAAGCGCCCTTCGAGCCGTCAGGGTGTCAGGAAGCAGCCGCTCCATGTGCGCGGCGGCCTCCTCAATCACGTCGGGGTATCGCACGCGACCGACCGGCACGCTCGCCTTCAGGAGGGCGGCGCGGAGCCGTTCGAGCCCCCAGCGCTGTGTCGCGATCGTCGGGACCACAGGAATCCTCAACGTCTCGCCGAGGCGATCCACGTCGATGGTCACCCGACGCTCCCGTGCCTCATCGATCATGTTGAGGTCCAGCACGGTCGGCAGGCCAGCTTCTGAAAGTTCCAGGGTCAACGCGAGGGCGCGAGCCAGATTCTTGGCATCCGCGACCTGCACCACGGTCGGATGGTCCCCCAGCAGCAGATCCCTGGCGACCAGCTCATCCTCCGAAGCCGCCTGAAGGCTGTTCAGGCCCGGCGTATCGCACACCGCAACCCGCCGGCCCTCCACCACGGCGCCTCCCCTGGCGACCATCACCGTCGTGCCGGGATAGTTGGAGACCGTCGTGTAGCGTCCGGTTAATAACTGGAAGATGACGCTTTTGCCGACGTTGGGGTTGCCGGTCACGACGACGGTCGGCTGAGAGGCCGACACAGACACCGCGTCAGCGCCCGGCGGGTGGCACGCTGTGGATAGCGTCATAGAGGAGTGGCAGGTATCGATAGAGGCAACATGCGGCTTGCTCCTGCATCCGGCAGACCCCAAGCGCGTCCCGATTGCCGCATTGGAGGCAGACGGTGCTCTCGAACATCGCGTTGTAGGCCTCGAGGTTGCCCGGCCCGACCGCCTTGGCCAGCTCCACAAGCTGCGGCAGGAACCGCTCGATGCGGCACCCGGCCTCGGTCTCGACGGCCGAGGCGGGATCGAGGTTGCGGTCGATGCAGATCGCCTGGACCCGCGCGGCGATCGCCTCGCGGTAGACGTGCAAGGGATCTCCCATGGCACGCTCCTCCCTCCGATATCGCGGCCCACTGATATGGTGACCGTTCCCATGGAGCACGTTCCATGACCGAGGTCATGTTGACAAGCACTAAGCACTAAGCAACAAGGGACAAGCGACAAGGGACAAGTGACAAGTGACAAGCGACAAGAGACAAGGGACAAGTGGCTCTGTCGAAAAGCCCCCAGGCAGCGGGTGACGCGGAGCCGAGGCCCCCGCCGTCCCCACTGCTTCGTTTTGCGAAGCAAAACGGTGGGGAGGGCGCAGCGGCAGGCCCTGCTGCCCCAGGGCTTTTCGACAGAGTGACAAGTGACGGGTGCAAGCAACGAGTTGGGCTGAAGAAAATCCCACGAGGCGGCAGGCCAGGCGGATGGCAGGTCAACGAGGAAGGATTACGAGTGGCGGAGGCGGGAACGGGGAGAGAGACCGACGGCGAGCATGAAGGCGAACTCACCCACGAGATACGCGAGGAGCAACGGGGGAAGCGGCTTGGCATGCCCGCCGGCATAACTGTGCAAGCCCACGAGGTAGAAGCTGACGCCGTAGTACGTCATCAACAGCAGGAGAAATCCACCGATCGTCGCCAGGGCCACCCCCGCGCCCTTCAGCCAGCCGGCGAACCGGCCGTGGAGAATCGCCAGGAACCACAACAGGGTGATCAGCGCCCAGGTTTCTTTCGGATCCCAGCCCCAGTAGCGCCCCCACGACGCGTTGGCCCACACCGCGCCCAGCATGACCCCCGCCGCCAGCAGCACCACCCCGACCTGGATCGTGCGGTACAAAAACAGATCGAGCGAGACCAGCGCGTTGTTGGCGTCTCGACCTCTCAACGTCATCCAGCCGTAGACATGCGCCAACACCGTCGCCAACGCCAGCGCGCCGTAGCTGGCGACGATCGTCAGCACGTGGATCGTCAGCCACAGGTTGCTGCGCAGCACCGCCACAACGGGCGCAATACTCGAATCCAGCGGCACGTAGTCCGCCAGCGTCAAGGCGATGGCCGACAGCAGGCTGGCGGCAAGTCCGAAGTATCGGGCGCGGTAGATGCGCTCAAAGATGAGCGCGAGGAGCACCGCGACGAACGGCAGCCACAGCATCGTCTCGTAAAAATTCGAAACCGGTGGACGGCCCCCAATCATGACGCGCATCAGGATGCCCGCGGCATGCAGCGCGGCCCCGAGGCCACACGCCGCCATCCCCACGCCGGAGGCCCACCGGACGCCGGATGCCAGGCTGATCAACAGCCCGATTGCGGCGACGGCGTAGAGACTGCGAGTTACTCGAAACGGCGCCGCACGGTTGTAGAACACTTCGAGGCGCAACCGCCACGCCGGCGGATAGGCCGAGGGGTTGAGGCGCGCTAGCGTCTGCCTCAATTGTCCGCTCGTCAGGTCGATCGCCTCCGGCTGGCCGTCCCGCAGCGCCATGATCCAGGCGGTCCACGCCGTCGTGATCCCGGCCTGCGTGGCCGCCGGGTAGCCGTCCGGCTGTTGGATCGGACGCCAGCTGGCATCGCCGGCTGGGGGCGAGGGCACCAGCTCCAGCCGATGCTCGACGACGTTGCTGAAGGCGACGAACCGGTCGAAGCCATCCAATGCCTCCTGCTCGAGCATCGTCAATTTCTCATCGTGCTGCTGTTTCTCGACGATGGCGGGGAGCATCCTCATCAACCGTCTCGTCGTCACCAGCTCTTCGTGCGAGACGTGGGGCGTCTTGGGACTCATCCCCAGCGCTTCGCGCAACGGACGAAACGGGACGGCGATGAGCGGCCGCGGCTGCCACTCCTCCGGATACGCCAGGATGGACAGCACGGTGAGGACAGGATCCTCGCCGTTGAGGGTCGGGGATCCGGTGATGTGGTTGAGCGTTTCCCGTGCGAAGCTGTCGAATGGCTTGTGCCGGCCGTTATGTTGAATCGGGAGCACGCGCAGGCCCTCCAGCGTCCGCTGCGACACGCGCGGCCGCGGCGTGGCGGAGGAGTCCGCGGCCGCCGCGTGGCTCGGCCACAGCAGCATGACGGCAGCGCCCAGCGCCAGGTGCGTTGACCAACCGACGAGCTGACGTCTCATGCGCGTGCGCCCTTTCGTCGCCTGGATCCCTGTGATCGCGTGGCGCGGGACCTGGTGACAAACATCCCCACGACACCGCCGATGATGATGATAAATCCCGCGTAGACGAGCGGGGTGCCGGGGTCGCTGCGCACCGACAGCACCGTTGTCTCCACCTCGCCGGGGATGTAGCTCGACTGAAAGAAGCTGTACCCCCGGTAGCGCAGCGGGTTGTTCATGCTGATCTTGCGGATGAGCAGCAATCCGCGCGTTGAGTCGGTCATCTCGACGTCGCACTCAAACCCCGCGGCCATCTGCGTGCCGGGGTAGTCGATCTTGCGGAAGTCGAGCGCCTTGATGGTCACCGGCAGCTCCCGCTGCGCCGGCCGGTAGGCGACCGTAATGGGCTCCGCGCCGAGGGGCAGCGTGATCTCGCCCCCGCGTCCTACCCAGCCCTCGGCCGTCGCGTCGGCCTCCTGCGCGATGAGATGCAGCGCTTCGCCGCGCACCTCGTTGCCGCGGTTGGTGAAGTGGGTGATCACCCGCGCGTGCGCGTAGGCATCGGTCACTTCTACCTCGTAGGGCATCCAAGGATGGCGGTAGCGCGTGTTCAGATTGGCCGGGTCCACGACCTCCCGCTGCCCGCCGGATCCGATCAGAACGAGCGCCAGGGCGCCACGTTCTCGACGGACGAACGCGAAGCTCTCCGGTGGAAGCGCCCCGCCGGCGCCGTGGGTGTAGCGGACTTGGGCGTCGATCGTGTGGCGCTGCCCATGCAGCCTCGGAAAATCCGGATGCAGCGCGAAGAGCAGGTGCGCATCGGCCCCCTCCGGCCCGCTCAGGAGCAAGGCCACCGCCGGGTTGTCGGGCTGGTCTGAGCGGCTGGCTGGTCCTTCCTCCGTCAGCGCGAAATCCGGAAAGTAGTCCTTGAAGGTGAGGGTATACGCGGTGCCCTCCAGGGCGATCGGACGATCCATCTGCTCCGGCACGGGAATCTCGCGCTCCCGCGTCTCGCCGGCCAAGCGCACCGAGACCACACCGCGTGGATGGGCGGAAGGCTTCTCCTGGCCCAGCAGTTGCTGAAGCTGCGCAGGGGTCTCAGGCTCCAGGAAGAGCAGATGCGCCTGCCCCCAGCGGATGCCGAAGCGCTCCGGATCGCGCGCGAACAACCACAGGCGCTGCTCCTGTCCGGCCCCCGGCTCCGGCTCAGGACCGAGTCCCCCGTGAGGATCGACGGAGGCGTCATGGCGGATGGCGAGGTGGATCGCCGGCGATTCGGTTGGATGATCGTCGCGGATCTCTTCCGTGGCGACGGCGTCGGGATAGTAGCGGTCGACGGTCAACACGATCGACCGTCCGGCGATGGGCACGCGCCACTGCGCCTTCGGCTCGTGCACCCACGCGGCGGTCTCAAACGCCGTGGGGATTTCGACGTGCGCGCCGGGATTGGGCTGGTGAATCACCAGGACGTTGGTGGGCAGCTGGAGCAGGCGCTCGGATTGGCCTTCAGGGATGATGAGCTGCCCCTCGATCCCCCATCGACCCCCGATGATCCCGCCGAGGAGGATGAGGATGATGCCAAGGTGGGCCAGGACAAAGGGCAGATGCCCGCGCTTCCACGGATATCGCTGCCACGCCGCGATCGCCAGATTGACGGCCAGAAATCCCAGCAGCCCCTGGAACCACCACGAGCGATACACGAAGCGTTGCACCGCGGCGGTGCCGAACGACGTCTCGTAGATCGTCCCCCACGCGAGCACGATGGCGATGGCGATCAGCAGCGCCACCGCCATCTGCAGCGAACCGAAGAACCGAAGCAGCGGCGATTTCATCGTGGGCATGATAGCACGTCACCTGTCTCAACGGTAGGGCGTTTCTGGCATGATAGCGGGAGCGGGCGATCGCTCTATGACGTCGGTCATTGAGATCAGTTTGAACGGACTGAGGTTAGCGGCCGAGCCAGGCGGTGAGGAGGAACCAGGCACCGATGAGGATGGCGGCCAGCGTGCCGATGCGCTGCGCACGCTGGCTGCGGGTGAAGGGGCTGACCACCAGCAGCGGGACGGTCAAGAGCGTCGTGCCGGCGAAGAACCCCAGGAAAAAGACGGCGCCGGTGGCCGCCCCGCCCAACTGGATGATCCGCGCCATCGCCACGAGAAACGGCGGGCAGACATTGATGCCGATCAGCACCCCGAGGAGAAACGGCACGCGCCGCATCGGCAGTCGCCGGGCCGTGAGGGCGCAGAGCTTCCACTGGGGTAGACCTTTCACCACGGCGTAGAGGATCATCACCGCGGAGGTCACGACGAGGGCCGCGCTCGCCAGATGCTGACTGAGATGCGGCTTGAGGGTCTCGCCGACCCATCCCACGGCGGCTCCGAAGGCGAGGTACGCCACAAGGCGGCCGAGGAGGAATTCCGACACGAGGGCGACGTTGCGCCGCAACGTCCCGGCGCCTTCCGCCAGCAGGAACGGAACCAGAAACGGCGCGCACGCACCCAGGCAGTACGGCCCGGTCGAGAGTCCAAGAAGCCACCCTTCAAGGAGAATGCGAATCATGGTTCGACTTCGCTCACCATGACCCTGAGCAAACGAAGTGCGTCGAATGGGTCATCCCGCCACCCAGCGCCACAGTTTCACCATCACCTCGGGGACAAACCACATCGACACCGCCCCACCGATCAGCCAGGCGGAGAGCAGAAACGCGATGCGCGCGGTTTTTGGCGGAAGCGAGGCGAACGGTTTCCCGACCAGCGAATAGCCGATCGCGTCGGTCGGGCAGGCATCCATGCATTCCCCGCAGCGGTTGCAGTACGGCAGCACCCGGTGCTGTTTCAACCCTTCTCGTTCGATGGCAAACGTGGGACAGACGACGATGCACCGCTGGCATTGCGTACACCGATCCGGCTGAATCTGGACACGATAGGGGTTGAGTCGCCCGACGAACGCCTGCCACGCCCCGAAGGGACAGATGAGGCCGCAGAAGGCGCGCTTCTTGGTCAGCCACGGCAAGACCACCAGAAAGACGATGCCGATCGTCGCGAAGCTGAGGAGCTGGAGCTTGCGCGTGAGCTGATCCGGCTCAAGGAATCCGGTGCCGAGCTTCAGCGGGCACACCCACAGGCAGAAGATCGGCTTCAGGGTGACGAGCGAGAGCAGCAGCATCGCGATGAGGATCGCCGCCGGCAGATCGCGCACCCCTTTGGGCAGCCACACCCATTTCACCAGCGGCTTGCGGCGCAGGAGCGCAAACCCGTTGTCCAGCCCCCCGTAGAAACAGGCCCACGAGCACCACGCCTGACCCAGCACCAGCGTGACGCCTAACCACACCACCCCCCAGGTCAGCGGCGACCACTGGCGCCAGGCTCCGCTCATGAACGCGAGGTACTGCTGGTAGAGATGATTGAGGAACGACGAGGCGATGGCGATATGGCAGTAGGGGACCTCCTGGATGTCCGGCGTGATAAACGCCGATCCAGTCAGGCCGATGAGGGTCGCTTTGAACTGGACGATGAACGCCCACGCGAGGATAATGAAGAACACCGAACGCCATCGGCTGATCCGCCCGGTGACGAACACGCGACCGGCCATGACCGCGATCATCCCCGCCCAGACGATCCTCGCAATGAGCCGCTCGCCGTTCGCCGCGCCGGCGGTCAATCCCACCAGCGCCAGAAACAGCACCGTGGCGAGGACGACGCTGGTCCTCGTCGGAAGCGCGGCCTGATGGAGCTTCATCCCACGCCCCGCTGGGTTTCGCCCCCTGATGTCTTCACCTCTGAAGGCGAAACGGTCGCTGTTACGAGCGGTCTGCGATGATGACAGCGACCGGCCTTCGGCCAGCCAGCGGGGCGTGGGATCATCCGACGATCCTTTCCTCACGCGATTGCGCCATCGGCTTCTTCCTCTATGGGGCCATCGCCCTCATCGCGCAGTTGCTCTGCCTCCAGGAGCTTCTGCTGCTGGTCGCCGGGCATGAATTGTTCCTTGGCTGTTCCCTGGCCGCCTGGATGACGTGGGTGGGTCTCGGCAGTTGGCTGGCGCGACGGGCGCCGGTGGATCGATTCGCAACGGTCCTGTCCCTCGCGATGCCGTTGGTCATCCTCAACGTCATCCTCATCCGGGTGAGCAAGGGATTGTTCGGCGTCGGGATGACGGCGGGATTGCTGCCGTCGCTGCTCCTCACCATCACGCTGCTCATCCCCGCGGGCCTCGTTATGGGCGCGCTGTTTGGCCTCGGCTACGCGTGGTGCCGCGCCCGATCCGCCTGGAGCCTTGGACAGGCCTACCTGTGGGACGCACTCGGCACCGCCGTCGGAGGGCTCTTCTACTCGTTGGTGCTCGCCGGACGCGCCGCGCCGGAGCGCATCCTCGTGCTGGTGGCTCTCGCGATTACCGCGATCGCGTGCGCCGTCAAGACGCGTCGCACCATCGCCGTGTCCATCCTGAGCCTCGGCGTCAGCCTCGCTTTCGCCCTCTCGCCGCTTCCCCGCCTGACACGAACGCTGCAGTGGCGCGGCTATTCCTTGCTGGCCGAACGCACCACGCGCTACAGCCACCTGGCGCTGGCCAAAACCGGCAGCCTCGTCAGCGTGTTTGACAACGGCCTCATCAGCGCGCATTTCCCGGACCCCTCGGCCTACGAGGCGCTCGCGCACTGGCCGCTCCTCGCGCATCCGGCTCCCCGTCGCATCCTCCTCATCGGCGGCGGGGCGACCGGGACGCTTGCCGAGCTGCTCAAACATCCCGTCGAACAGATCGACTACGTCGAGCTGGACCCGGCGTTCATCCGGATGATCAGACCCGCGCTCTCGTCCTCGGACCGCGCCGCGCTGGATGATCCGCGCGTGCGCCTGCGGCATGTCGACGGGCGCCGGTGGCTGTCGACCACGACGCAGGCGTATGACGTGATCTTGTTGAGCTTGCCTGAGCCGCGCAACGCGCAGGTCAACCGCCTCTACACCCTCGAAGCGTTCCGGCTCATTCGCCGTCGCCTGGCGCCGGGCGGCGTCTTCGCCTTCACCGTCCCCTCGTCGGAGAATTACCTGTCGGCGGAAACCGCGTACTTCAACGCCTCGCTCTATCAGACGCTGCGCGCGGCGTTTCCCTCGGTGAATCTCATCGGCAACGATCCCCTGCTGCTCCTCGCGGGAACCCAAGACGTGTGGCTCGATTGGCAGACCTTGGCTGCGCGCTACGCGCAACGAGGGCTGACGACGCGCGAGGTCGTCCCGCACGCCTTCCCGATCCTGCTGGATCAGGCACGACGGATCGAGGTCGTGGACCGCCTCTCGTCGATCCGCGCCATCGTCCTCAACCGCGATTTTGTGCCGGTCTGCTATGCCTACGCGTGGCGCGTGTGGATTTCGAAATTCGTCTCGCCGATGTATTTCCTCAGCCTGCTCGTCGCCATCGCGCTGCTCGCCTTCGGCGCGCGCCTCCTGTGGAGACGACGCGCGCTCCTCGCCAGCCGGCCCGGCGCTTCGGCGGTCTTTGCGCTCGGTGCGGCCGGCATGGCGTATGAGACGATCATCCTGCTCGCGTTTCAGTCTCTCCATGGCTACCTCTATTGGCAGCTCGGCAGCCTCTTCGCCGCCTTCATGCTGGGGCTCGCCCTCGGCAGTTGGGGCGCGTCGCAGCGGCTCTCCACCGCGTCGCCGGATGCCGCAGCCAGACGCCTGCGCGGCGTCCTGATGGCCGCCGCCCTTGAAGGCGTTGCGTTGGCGCTGTTTCTTCCCGTCGCCCAACATCTGTCTCTGCGAGTGTCTGCCGTGCTGCTGTTCGGCGCATGGCTCCTGCTGACCGGGGCGTGGCTCGGCTACGCGTTTCCTCTGGCCGGGAGGCTTGCACCCGCGTCGGATCCCGCCTCGATCGCCGGCACCCTCTATGCGGCGGATCTGTGGGGGGCCGCGTGCGGGGCGCTGGTGACCAGCGCCGTCCTCGTGCCCCTGATCGGCTTCCTCCCCACCCTCGCCATTGCCAGCGGGCTGCTCCTTCTCGTAGCCTCCGCCTTGTCTTTCACTCCGCACTCCGCACTCCGCATTCCGCACTCAGGTTAGGTCCAGATTCCCGGGATCCGCGTCCCGTCGTAGGGACACACCCCGCCCGGTGCCAGGTCGTATTCCAGCACGACGTAGCCGTGCCGCTTGATCAGCGCCCGCCCGCACGCCGGACAGTACGTGTGCTCCGCGGGATGGCCGTGGACGTTGCCGAGGTAGACGTAGCGAAGCCCGGCCTCGCGGGCGATGGTATGCGCCCGCTCGAGCGTCTCGACCGGTGTCGGGGGAAGATTCTGGAGCCGGTACTGCGGGGTGAAGCGCGAGAAGAAGACCGGTGTCTCCACCCCCAGCTCCCGCACAACCCACCGGCACATCCGCTCAATCTCGTGCGGATCGTCGTTGAGGGTGGGGACGACCAGATTCACCACTTCGGTCAGCACCCCGTGCCGCTTCAATTCGGTCAGCGTGCGCAGGACGAAGCGCAGCTCGCCTTTGACCACGCGCCGGTAGAACGATTCGTTGAAACCCTTGAGGTCGATCTTGACGATGTCGAACAGCGGGGCCAATTCCGCCAACGGCTCCGGATTGATGTAGCCGGCGGAGACGAGGACGTTGCGAAGCCCGTGCTGCTTGGCGAGCACGGCGGTGTCGTAGACATACTCGTAGAACACGGTGGGCTCGGCGTAGGTGTAGGCGATGGAGCGGCAGCCGGTTTCGAGGGCGTTGCGCACGATGTCGCGCGGCTGCAGCAGCTCACCTTTCGCATGCTCCGGCATCGCCTGGGAAATCTCCCAGTTCTGGCAGAAGGCGCAGCGGAGATTGCAGCCGACGGTGGAGAGCGAGTACGAGCGCGATCCGGGATAGAGGTGGTAGACGGGTTTCTTCTCGATCGGATCGATGTGGACGGACACGGGCTGGGCGTAGACGAGGGTGTAGAGCTTCCCGCCGACGTTCTGTCGGACGTTGCAGATCCCGCGGTTGCCTTCAGGCAGGAAGCATTGGAAGGGACAGAGGGTGCATTGCACCCCTGCGCAGGCAGTCTTCCACCATCGCGCCTCGCGCAGCTTGGGAGAAGCCGCCGTCGCGAGGCTGCGAAACGTCGAGGGCGCAGGCCATCGCGACATCAGCCAGGCGGCCGCTCCCGGCGCCGCCACCAACCCCGCGAGGCGCAGCGACTGGAGGAGCAATTCGCGGCGCGTAAGGGAGCCGGCCATCGTTACTTAACGGATACCAGAATCCCGCCCCGCCGTGAATGACGCCCGTCACAGAGCCCCAACGAGCGCGGGGGGGCGCGATGCCGCACGAGACACAGCGCGAGACGGAGCTTGACAGCTCG
>Ga0155202_121_pt1 | contig 70597 bp, 72 predicted proteins | sample RifCSPhighO2_02_FD_106170 | JGI IMG/M metagenome (GOLD analysis project Ga0155202, IMG submission 106170) | Omnitrophica WOR_2 bacterium RIFCSPHIGHO2_02_FULL_63_39 | reverse complement strand
GTTCACGTATGTATCTTGACTATCTCGGGCTGCGCGAACACCCCTTCTCAGTCACCACGGATCCCGCCTTCCTGTACCTGTCCCGACGGCATCGCGAGGCGCTCTCCCACATGATGTACGGCATCCGGGAGCGCAAAGGGTTCATCGAAATTACCGGCGAAATCGGCACGGGGAAAACCACCTTATGCAAAGCCTTGCTGCGCCAGTTGGAGGACACGACGCGAACCGCACTGATCCTCCATTCAGGGCTGTCGGAACTGCAACTGTTGCAGGCGGTCATCCAAGATTTCGGCCTGGACCCCATGCGTGGCAACCGCTTCGGGTTGTTCAACGAGCTGAACCGCTTCCTTATTGAGCAGGCCACCCTCGGCAATAACATCGTCCTGATCATCGATGAGGCACAGAACCTCAGCCTGCGGGTCCTGGAACAAATTCGGATGCTCTCCAATCTCGAGACGGACAAGCAGAAGCTGGTCCAGATCGTCCTCGTCGGGCAGCCCCAATTACGGGATAAGCTGGACCGTCCTTCCTTGCGGCAGTTGCAGCAGCGCATCGGGGTGCGCTATCACATCTTGCCGCTCGATGGGGAGGAGGTGCGCACCTATATCGAGCACCGCTTGGAGATCGCAGGTTCCGATGGCAGTCTCGCGTTCACCGGGGAAGCCTTTGAGGAGATCTACCGGTGTTCGAACGGCATCCCGAGGCTCATGAACCTGGTGTGCGATCGAGCGTTGCTGGCGTGTTACGTGCTGCGGACGAAGCTGGTGGATCGGGCGCTCATCCAGCGCAGCTACCAGGAACTGATGGGGCAAGTCCCGATGTCAACGAGCGAACCCGCAAAGGTGTAGGTGCCATCATGAGCTTGATTGAAGAAGCGTTGCGCCGAGCGCAACAAGCGCCCTCGAAAGCCGAGCCGGTTGTCACGACTCCAGAATCCATTTCCGAGCCGACGTCGCTGACGCGCTCATCGGATCCGCTCCAGCAGTCGTGGTCCCGTGCTCCGCAGCCTCGGCTGGTCAATGCGACGTGGTGGATAGGCCTCGCCGTCGGAGGGGCGGCCCTCATCATGCTGATGCTGTGGGGCTATTCCCTGCTCCTGCGATGGCAGCTCGCGAAGAATTCAGTTCCCGATGCGACGCCTTCACGCGTCGTGCATGTCACGAGCCGACCTGAACCCCTTCAACCAACGGCGAGCCGGCCTCCCAGTGGCGCCAAGCCTGCCCTCAGCCCATCCGCAGGGGCGACCGCGACCGTGGCCAAACGCAAGCGGCCGGACCTCACGCTCAACGGGATCGTGGAAGGCCGAGGAGAACCGGTGGCGATCATTAACGGGCTGATCTTGCGGATCGGAGACAGCATCGCCGGCGCGACACTCCTCGAGATTTGGGGAGAAGAAGCCAGGCTGCGCTGGCGGGATGAAGATCTGATCCTCAGCACGACCCGCTAAGTCAGGCGACTAATTTATACAGCACGTCGTGCTGTCGGCACCGCTGGTCGACCTTCAGCCCGACGGACTGTCCCGCAACAGCCTCCTGCACATCCTGGCGGTCAACCTGCATGGAGGCGACCGTTTGCTGGAAGTCGGTGGTGTGGCCTTTGATGTAGATGCGATCGCCGACCCGAAGCGATCCCGTAAGCTCCACGACCGCCGCACCCACGTGCGCAAAGAATCCGGCGACTTTCCCGATCTGCTCCATCCGCGCCTCAGCCATCCCTCACCTCCCCGGTTCTGGTGAACGATTCCGTGCTACGGTTTGACGTACTCCCGCATGAGCCTCATCGCTTCGGACATGGGAACGCCTTCCGTCACGATCGCACGACCGATCTGGGTGGGCAGCACCCACCGGGATTTGCCCCGGATGAACTTCTTGTCGTAGCGCAGGGCCCGCTTGACCGCCCCCAGTGACACGCCGGTCACCGCGGTGGGGAGGCCCAGGGCTCGCAGCAACCGGATGATTCGCTGGCGCGCCGCAGTAGCCATCAGTCCCTGCGTCACGCTCAGGTGCGAGGCATACGCTAAGCCGACCGCAATGGCTTCGCCATGGGTGAATCGTCGATAGCCGGTCGCGGCTTCCAGGGCATGCCCGAGCGTATGACCCAGGTTCAGGCGGGTGCGCACTCCTCTGGTTTCCCGTTCATCGCGCGAGACGACGCGGGCCTTGATCCGGGCGCACCGTTCCACCATGACACGATCCACCTGTGGGTTGCCGTGCAGACAGGCCGTGACGTGCCGCTCCAGAAACCGGAATAACCAGGCGTCTGCCATCACGGCGTATTTGAGAATCTCCGCCAATCCTGATCGACGCTGCCGCAACGGCAGACTTCGCAGCACCCCCACGTGGTCAAACACCACTCGTGGCTGGTAGAACGCGCCGACCGCATTTTTGGCCTCAGGCAGATCAATCCCGACCTTCCCTCCAATCGAGGAGTCCACTTGCGCCAGCAGCGTCGTCGGCAGCTGCACATACGGCACGCCCCGGCGGAACACGGCGGCGACGAATCCTGTGAGGTCGCCCACGACGCCGCCTCCGAAGGCGACCAGCACGGGAAGGCGCATCGTGGCGCGTCGAGCCAACTGTGTGAGCAAGCGCTGCGCCACGCGAGAAGACTTGGAGAGCTCGGACTCGGGCACCGTCATCGTGATCACGGTCAAGCCGCCCCGCCGTAAGGTCTTGAGCAGTTCCCCACCGAACCGGTCGAGCAGACGGCGGTGAGAGACGACCGCCAGTAAGGGGCCGAGCCGCTGGCGAGCCAGGATCTGCGGAAGGTGACGGTACGAATCCGCCACGTAGATTGGATAGGACCGCTCGCGTAACCCTACTCGAATCACCGTCATGGCATGTATCGACGGATCAACCAGTCCGGCATCCCCAACGCATCGACGACCAGCCGGCCTGCACATGACGAGCCTTGAGCCGTCAGCAATCCGCGTTTGGGAGCGCCGAAGGTGACCGTCACCGCGGCCCGTACGGCAACGTCCAGCGGGACTCCGGTATCCCCGTCCAAGCCCGAGGGCACGTCGACGGCCACCACCGGACGCCCCGCCTCATTGATCATCGCGATGAGACGAGCCGGCAACGGCCGCACCGAACCGTTGAGACCGATGCCGAACAACGCATCAAGGATCACCCCGCACGAGCGCAACCAACCCTGGACTTCGGCGAGGTCGTCGCCTGAGACCACCTCCCGCCATGGGATCTGGAAGGCCTCAACGACGCGGGCAAAGACGGCCGGCTCCTCTTTTAAGTCTCGACGCAACCCAGCCAAGACAATCCGCGGGCGATACCCTCGACGGATCAGATGCCACGCGGCGCACAACCCGTCTCCCCCGTTATACCCCATGCCACAACATACCACACACTCGCAAGGCTCGGGATGGAGCTGGGTGAGGGCATCAGCCACGGCACAACCGGCCTGGGCCATGAGGAGGAGGCGGGGGAACCCCAGGGTGTGGATGGCCTCGTCATCGAGACGATGCATGACCTCGACGGAGAGCGCGAACGATGGGGCGGACGGCGCCGCCATTACGACGCCTGTGGGGACTTCCCTGCTGGTGAGGCTTTTGCTGGCGAGGACTTGCCCGCTGCCGGGGTTGCCTGGGTGGCTTGAGCGGCGGCTGCGGCTTCCTCGGGTTTTGCGGCTTCCGCCGCAGCCTTTCGAACCTTGATGCGCGCCTGCTTGGTCTTGGGCAGCCCGAAAATCGACCGTGCGTCGTTCCACTGTCCTTGCGTCAGAAGCTGCTGGATTCGCTCGAACCGTTTCAACACGCTGCGATGCGTCCCGCCTTTCCCACTGGTTTGTCGCAAAGAAGGGTGAATGGACATGCGCGTGGCTACAGGCTGCGGACAAAACAATCGCGATACCGTGGTTTCAAGCCGGCCAGCTTGTCTTTTGCGAGCTTTCGCGACGTAAACGGCCCCACAAACAGCACGGCCTTATCGGCGCGCTTGATGAGAAACGCGGACTCCCCGCGAGCTTGCAAGCGGCTGAGCTCGCGAGCGGCGAGCGCCGGTTTGGTGTAGCTGACCACCTGGACAGCAAACCGGGCGGAGGATTCGGCCAGCCGTTTGGGTACGCGAGGCGCGGTCGCAGGTTTTGGCGACGGCGTGCTCTGGCGTGGCGTGATCGGCGAAGAGGACGCGCCCGCACGTGCTGGTTCTGGACTGTTGAGCGAGGTGGCTGGCGAGGCCGATGACGAGGACGCGGATGAGGACGATGAGGAGCGCGAACTCGGCGGCGCCATGAGCACCCGCTCGGTGCGAGCGAGTTGCTTGCCGCGCTCAACCCCGCCGGCAAAGATGACCGCCACACCGATGAGGCCTGCCATCCCCAGCAGGATCGCATGATCGTGACGCACCTCAAGACGTCCCACCGGCGTGATGAGCGGCCGGATCACACCGGGGTTCGGCGCCTCAAAGAATTCCAATTGGGATGTCGTCTCGTCCATCTGGCATAGTCTACACAAAGGCGGCCCCACCGTCAACTGCTCGACCAGGCGCGGTGCTCGGTTCCAGTGAGCAGCCGCTGCAGATTCGCTCGGTGCTGCACGATGATCAGCAGGGCGAGCAGGCCGCCGATCCCGACCGCGGTCAGGGGCTGATGAGCGCCCAGCTGGCTGACCGGAATGGCTGCGGCCGCCATCATCGAGCCAATGGACACATAGCGGGTCAGCGCAAAGAACAGGATCCACGTCGCCGCCACGACACCGGCCACAAGAGGTGAACAGCCGATCAGCGCCCCGATGGTGGTCGCGACCCCCTTGCCGCCACGAAACCGGAGCCAGCACGGAAAATCGTGCCCGATGACCGCCATCAATCCAGACGTCAGGGCCATGGCCGGAGACACCTCGTCCAGCAGCCAGGCGGGAAGGCATCTCGATGCCACGACACCCTTGAACAGATCGATGACGAAGACCGACACGCCGGCCCACGCCCCGATCGTCCGAAAGGCATTCGTCGCGCCGACGTTGCCGCTGCCGACGGTCCGGATATCAACCCCCCTGGCCAGCTTCGCGAAGAGGTACGCCGTGGGGATGGAACCCACGAGGTAGCACGCCCCCCACGTCAACAGCAGCGGCATCAACTTAACAATTTGATCCCCATCCGCAGGTAGCCGATGCCGGAGAGGACGGTCAGTGCCGCCGCCGCCAGCAACATCTCAGACTTTCCCGGCAGCCCCAGCAAGGCCATCGGAATCACCAGCATCTGGACGAGCACCGTCCATTTCCCGAGCCGACTCGGACGGACGGGCCATTGATTGGTAAATCCGACGACCAACAACGTGCCCGCGACCAGCACCACATCGCGGCTGATCACGATGAGATTGAACCAGGCGGGGATACGCATCCATTCCGGAAGCGCCCGGATGGTGGAAAGGCTGATGAGGGTGCTGAGGATCAAGAACTTATCGGCGAGCGGATCAAGAATGGTCCCAAGCTTGGACTGCTGGTGCTGCGAGCGGGCGATCAATCCATCGAGAGCATCAGAGAGCATCCCGACGACGAAGAGCGCCAGCGCGACCAACCGAAGCGCCTCGCGGTCAGGTTGATAGTAGACCAGGGAGGCGACAATACACGGCGCCAGCAAGATCCGCAGGAGCGAAATCTTGTTGGCCAAACTCATAAAGTTAACAGGTTCAAGGAACGGACAGAACCTGTGTCCTGTTCAAGGAAAAGACAGCCCGCGGTTACTCTTTATACCGAAGTTCGACGCCGTGGTTCGGGCAGTACTTGACGTCCTCGCCGTACAATTCGCCTCCCACCGGACAAAACTTCGACCGGCTGGTCGCCACCGGCGTTTGCTGCTGTTGGATTTTCTTGTCCTGGGCCTCGAGGGCTGATCCCATCAACCCGCCCCCCAGCGCGCCGACCGCCGCGCCGATGGCGGTTCCGGCTCCAGCTTTTCCTGATTGCTCTCCAATAATGGCCCCGGTCCCCGCCCCAATGAGGCTCCCGATGGCAGCGCCCTGCACCGTTTTCGATTGCGCGGCGGTCTGCACCCCTTCGCATCCGGCCAGCCCGAGGGTCGCTGCCGCCACCAGGATCGCTGTCAGCCTCGTCATCTCACACCTCCTTGGGTTGTGGACTTGCTCGAGGGTACTCTAGCATAAGTGGGCCATCAGCGCAAGACGCGCAGCCGGCTCGGAGGCCAGAAGATGCACACCGCTTTGCCGATCAGGAGCCGCCTCGGCACAAAGCCCCAGTACCGGCTGTCATGCGATGAGGACGAGTTATCACCCAAGACGTAGTACATCCCATCGGGCACGCGGACGACATGATCCTCCTGGCCGAATTCTCCCTGATTGTAGTAGAAGAAGTTGTGCACCTGCGCGTTGGCGGAAAGCTCGCCGTTGACCCAGAGATGCCCATCGCGTATCTCTACGAGATCGCCGCCCACCGCCGCCAACCGCTTGATGAACGGGCGTTTGGGGTTCTCGGGAAATCGAAACACGATGATCTCACCGGCTTTGGGGTCTCGAACGCGGTAGAGAAATTTGTTCACCAAGATGCGATCTCCCTCCAGGAGCGTGGGACGCATAGAGCCTGAGGGGATTTTGAACGGGGCGATCAGGAACGTCCGAATCAGCAGCGCCACCGCCACCGCCCAGAGCACCGACTCGAGATTCTCCCGCCACGCGGAAGACACCGGCCGTGACGCCTCGCGCGGCGCACGGGTTCGACGACGGCGGACCCTCATGAGGAGAGTCTCAACGCAGCGAGAAACGCCTCTTGAGGAATTTCGACTTGGCCGAATTGCTTCATGCGCTTCTTCCCTTCTTTCTGGCGTTCCCAGAGCTTGCGCTTCCTCGTGATGTCGCCGCCGTAACATTTGCCGGTCACGTGCTTCGCGAGCGGCCGAACCGATTCACGCGCGATCACGTGGTTGCCGACTGCGGCCTGAATCGCCACCTCGAACAGTTGTCGGGGGATGAGGTGCCGTAATCGCTCCACGAGCGCCCGGCCCTGCTCGTAGGCATGGTCTTTGGCGACGATCGACGAGAGCGGCTCGCACAACCTGCCGTTGATCAGGATATCCAGCCGCACGAGCGAGGCCGCGCGGTACCCGGTCAGCTCGTAATCAAACGATCCGTAGCCCTGGGTCAGCGATTTGAGTCGGTCGTAGAAATCCACCACGATCTCGCTCAGCGGCAGCTCGACGACGATCTTCACGCGCGTTTCGCTGAGGAACTCCGTGGAACGATGGGTGCCGCGTTCCTGTTTGACCAGATCCATCAGGATGCCCAGGCAGGTGGCCGGCGCGAGCATGACCGCCTCGACATACGGCTCAAGGAGCTCCGCGATGGTGTGCACAGGCGGCAGCTTCGACGGACTGTCAATCTCGACGATCCGCCCGTCCGTGAGCTTGGCCTGATAGGCCACGCTGGGGGTCGTCAACACCAGGTCGACCCCGAACTCGCGCTCCAACCGCTCCTGGACAATCTCCATGTGCAGCAGCCCGAGGAACCCGCACCGGAATCCCTGTCCCAGGGCGTCGGATTGCTCAGGAGCGAAGTAAAACGCCGCGTCATTGAGCAGCAGTTTTTCCATCGCCGACCGCAGCGTTCCCAATGCCTGGGTGTTGGCCGGGTAGATGCCAGCAAAGACCATCGGCTTGAGCCGTCGAAACCCTGGCAAGGCGGTTGCCACCGGACGGGCGGTTTCGGTGATCGTCTCGCCGGCCAGGACGTCCCGGGGATCGCGGATGTTCGCGGTGAGGTAGCCGACTTCTCCCGCGCACAGCTCCTCAACCGGCACCGGTTTCGGGGTGAGCACCCCCACCTCCTGTACCACATGCCCCTTGGAGGAACCCAGGAACGTGAGGCCCATCCCGCGGCGCAGCGTGCCCTCAACGACCTTCACAAACACCACCACCCCTTTGTAGTCATCATAAACCGAATCGAACACGAGCCCCGCGAGAGGATTGGCGGGATTCCCCATCGGTGGAGGGATCTCTCTGACCACACGTTCCAGCACCTCCTCGACGCCACGGCCCTCCTTGGCGCTGACCTGACTGATGGCGATGTCGGGCTGTTGCAGGAGCTGGCGGATCTCCCGCGTCACGCGATCGATCTGCGCATGCCCCAAATCGATCTTGTTGATCACGGGAATGATTGCGAGGCCGTGCTCTTTGGCCAGCAGATAGTTGGCGACCGTCTGCGCCTCGACGCCTTGGGTGGCATCCACGATGAGCAGGGTGCCTTCGCAGGCCTGGAGACTTTTCGCCACCTCGAAGGCGAAATCGACGTGGCCGGGGGTGTCGATAAGGTCGAGGAGGTACTCCTGGCCATCGCCTGCGCGGTGGTGCAGCTGGACGCACGAAGCCTTGATGGTGATGCCGCGTTCCCGCTCCAGGTCCATATCATCGAGCACCTGGTCGCGGAATTCTCGCCGATCGACCGCCCCGCTGAGCTGTAGCAACCGATCCGCGAGGGTCGATTTGCCGTGGTCGATATGGGCGATGATGCAGAAGTTGCGGATCCGCGCTTGGTCCATGACGGAACGTCAGCAGGTTTTGATGAGCTGGAGGCCGAAATCCAGCAATCGGGTGACGCGGGCGGCCACCGGGCTTTCCGCGTACACGCGGACAATCGGCTCGGTTCCTGAGCGGCGAAACAACAGCCAGCTCTCATCCCGCCCAATGAGCTTGACGCCATCCAGCGTCTTGACCTCCCTGACCGTCGTGCCGGCGATCCGCGTAGGAGGTGACGCCTGCAATTTGGCAAACACGCGCGCCACGCGCTCCGGCGAGAGCGTCAAGTCGCGCCGCGTATACGCCCACCGCCCGAGCCGGCGTTCCAACCGGCGCAACAGGTCGAGGATGCCGCACCCCTGCGCCGCCATCGCCTCCAGCACCAGCAGGCCCATGAGAATGCCGTCTCGTTCCGGCAGGTAGCCTCGGATCCCGATGCCGCCGGATTCCTCGCCCCCAATGAGCACCCCGCCATCCAGCAACAGCTTGGCGATATGCTTGAAGCCCACGGGCACTTCCACGACGGCCAGCCCATGGGCTTGTGCCAACCGGTCAATCATCGAGGTGTTGGACACCGTCTTTACGATGGTCCCGCGCCACCGGCGCGTCAGAATCAGATGCTCGGCCAGAATGCACAGGACTTGGCCGGGATTCAGGAAGACCCCGTTGGGCGCCACGACCCCAAGCCGATCGGCATCGCCATCCGTGGCCAGCCCGACGTCCCACCGATGGTGTCTTAGAGTGGCGATCAGCGACTTCAGGTGGCTGGCAATTGGCTCGGGGGCTTGTCCCCCGAAGAGCGGATCCCGCTCGGCATGGAGGGTGTCGACACGGCACCGGCCTTGGCGGAGCAGCTGCTCGATCAATCGCCCTCCCACCCCGTGCATGGAATCCACCACCGCCTTCAGATGGGAGCCCCGGATCATCCGTAGGTCGACCAGCGCGCGGATCCCCTTGAGATAATCCGGCAAGAAGTCGGCGCGGCGTACCAATCCCCGCTCTTGCGCCTCAGCGAAGGGGAGGCGGGAAGGCGCTCGACGCCCTAACCGCGATTCAATGGACGCCACGGTCTCTGTCGTGGCGGATCCTCCGAATGCCTCCTTCACCTTGATCCCGTTATAGGTTGGAGGGTTGTGGCTGGCGGTGACGACGATCCCGCCGGCGGCCCGATGGTCCACGACATAGCGGCTGACCGCACAGGTCGGCACCGGACTCTCTGAGAGGATCACCGTGACGCCGTTGGCGGCCAGCACCTCGCAGACGGCCCTGGCGAACTCCTCGGAGAGAAATCGCAGGTCGTAGCCGACCGCCAGCGTCGGCCGACGGCCGCCGGCAGCCTGCAGGAAATGTCCCGCGATGCCCTGGGTGACGCGGCAGACATTCTCGATGGTAAACTCCTCCGCCATCACCGCTCGCCACCCCTCAGTTCCGAACTTGATGCGCGTCATTGAGGTGCCGGCTCCGCGGCCCGCAGCGCCGCGATCGCGTCCTCGTAATGGGGTTGACGAAAGATGGCTGTGCCGGCCACCAGGACATTCGCGCCGGCCGCCCGCACGAGTGTTGCGGTTCGGGGGTTGATGCCGCCATCCACGACGAGATCCCCGTCGAACCACGCGCGGCATTGCCGAATCTTCTCCACCATCTCCGGCAGGAACGCCTGACCTCCGAAACCGGGCTCGACCGTCATCACAAGAATCTGGTCAAGGTCCTGAAGGTAGGGCCGCAGGGCCTGCGCCGGCGTGGTGGGGCGCAGCGACAGTCCAGCGCGGATCTTGCGTCGGCGAAGCTGCTGCAGAAACTCGCGCAGGCGGTCGGGGTCGCGTAAACCCGCCGATTCCACATGGACCGTCAGATGGTCCGTGCCGGCCGCCAGGAATGCCTCGACAAACTGCTCCGGATGCTCAATCATCAGCTGCACGTCCAGGGGACGGGTGGCCACGCGATGCACCGCCTCGACGATCACCGGCCCGAAACTGATGTTGGGAACGAAGTGGCCATCCATCACGTCCAGGTGCAACCAGTCTGCCCCGGCGCGCTCAACCGCCTTGACCTCCTCAGCCAATCGGGTGAAATCACACGCCAGCAGACTTGGCGCCACGAGAAGCTTCCGCATCAATGCACCCCTGCCAACAAGCCTTGCAATGTCCCGCTCTGATCCTGTGAGGTCGGGCCGATGAGCGCGAGGAACAACCGGCGAGCCTCAAAGACCACGCGCGCCGCTTGCCGGATCTCGCGGGCGGACACCCGTTCGATCGCCGCAATCAGTTCCCTCGGTTGGCCCACCCGGCCCACCGCGACCACCTGTTCCCCCATCCACAGCATATGTTCCATCGTCTCCTCAAGCGCCATCAGGAGCTGGCCGCAGTAGAATTCCTTGGCCCGCTTCAATTCACCCGCGCCAACCGGCTTGCGTCGGACGCGATTGAGCTCCCTCGTGATGATCTCGACCGTCGTCACCAGCTTACCCGGATCGCAGCCGGCTGAGATCACAAAGGCCCCGGTGTCGCGGTACCGCTTGATCTGCGTGCCGATCTCGTACACCAGCCCCCGCTTTTCGCGGACCTCGCGGAACAACCTCGAGGACATGTTGGCCCCCAGCACCACGTGCAGGAGCTCGATGGCGAACCGCAACGGGTGCGTGCGGCCAATGGCGGGCCCTCCCAGGCACAGGTGGGTCTGCTCGGTAGTTTTGCGCACGAAGCGCAGTTGCGGCCCGCGACGCACGCGGGGGGCCCGGAGAAACGGCCTGAGGGATCCTCGGCGAGCCGGCCCGAACGCCGCGCGAAGCCAACCCTCGACCTCACCGGATTCAAAGGCGCCGGCGCATGCGACGAGACAATTGCGATGGTGATAGCGCTGCCGCCAATACGTCACAAGGTCCGGCCGCCGAATCCCTCGAACCGTCTCGATGGTTCCCGACAGGACGCTGCCCAGCGGATGATTCGGCCAGAGCAGCTGATTAAACACATCGTGGATGTATTGCCCGGGGGCGTCCTCATACATGCGGATCTCTTCCAGGATGACCTCGCGTTCTCTCTCGACATCTTCAGCGGCCAGGGAGGGACGCAGCACCATATCCGCGAGAATCTCAATCGCCCGCCGCGCATACCGCGCGGGGACTTTGGCCATATAGCAGGTGAATTCCTCCGCGGTAAATCCGTTGAGGCTGCCGCCGACCCCTTCAATCGCCTGGGTGAGCTGCTCGCAGCTGCGCCGGCGGGTCCCTTTGAAGACCAGATGCTCCAGGAAATGGGAGATGCCCGAGAGCCTCAACGGCTCGTAGCGTCCGCCGGCTCCGACCCACACGCCGACCGCCACGGACTCGACATGCTCGACCGGCCGCAGGACGGCGGCGAGCCCGTTGGAGAGCGTCGTCAGGCGGTAGGGGTTCTTCTTACGTGGTGCGCGCGTGGGCATCGAGATACGTTTGGAGGATGAGTTGGGCGGCCACCTGATCGATGAGCCGTTTGTGAGTCCGAGGCGAAGCGCCTGTGCTGCGCAACGCCCGGTGCCCTTCAACGGTGGTGAGGCGCTCATCGACTACCTCGACGGGACAGGCGAGCCGCTGGCGCAAGCCGTTCACGAACTCCTCGACGGATTTGGTCTGTTCGCTCCTCGTCCCTTTGAGGGTCAGCGGCAGGCCCACGACGACCACGCCCACCTCGTGCGTTGACACGAGCGAGGCGATGGCGTGAAAATCGCGCGCGGGATCATGCCGCTCAATGACCGTGAGGCGCTGGGCGCTGATCCCAAGCGGGTCGCTTAACGCGGCACCGATCCGCCGCGTGCCCACATCCAGTCCCAGCGCCCGCTGCATGCCAGCCGCTATACCGCCCGGCGCAGCCCGCGGAGGAAGGCGGCCGCTTCGCGCAGCCATCTCCGACGCTGGTTCCGGAACGGCTCGAGCGCGTTGAGCAACGCGCTGCCGACGATCACGCCATCCGCGACGCGTCCGACCGCCCGAGCGTGTGCGGGCGTTGAGATGCCGAATCCCACGCACACGGGTTTGGTGGTCAAGAGCTTCAACTCGCGCACGCCGTGCAACCAGTCCGGCGGCAATTGCCGGCGAGCTCCGGTCGTGCCGGTCAACGAGACATAGTAGATAAACCCCTCCGAGGCCCGGGCGATCCGGCGCAAGCGATAGGCCGGGCTGGTCGGGGCGGCGAGGAAAATCGTCGCGATGCCATGACGTCGCCCAAGATCGTGGAGTCCGTCCGCTTCGTCTGGAGGCAGATCAGGCACGATGAGCCCGCTGACACCGCATCGCGCGGCGTCGCGAAGGAACGGCGCAGGATCGCAGGCCGCCCGGCGCGATCCGTAGTGCACCACCGGATTCCAGTAGGAGAGCAGGATGAGCGGAACCGCCACGCGCCGCTTGATGCGTGCGATCATCTTGAGCACGGCGGCCGGGGTCACCCCTGTGCCGAGCGCCCGGCTGGAGGCGCGCTGGATCGTCGGGCCATCCGCCAAGGGATCGGAGAACGGAATACCCACCTCAACGCAATCCGCCCCTACCCCCGCAAGTGCTTGGATCAGCTGCGCGGTCGCCGGCAGGCTGGGGTCCCCCGCCATGACAAAAGGGATTAACGCTTTGCGGTGCGTCTGCCGCAAGCGGGCAAACACTTCACGAATCTTAAGAGTGCCTAACATCATGATCGCATGGTGTTAGGCACTCTAGACATCGGGAAGAGCGCGAGCGATGGTTTCCACGTCCTTATCTCCACGGCCTGAGAGGCCGAGGACCACGAGGCTGTGCTTGGGCAACCGATTCGCGAGCTGTTTCAGGTATCCAATCGCGTGAGCCGGCTCAAGCGCCGGGATAATCCCTTCGGTTCTCGCAAGCAGCCGGCAGCCTTCCAGCGCGAGACGATCGGACACCGCGGCATACCGCGCGCGACCCAGCTGGCGGTAGAACGCGTGCTCCGGCCCCACCCCGGGATAATCGAGTCCCGCGGCGATCGAGCGGGTCTCAAGAATCTGCCCATGACGATCTTGCAGCACCAGGCTGCGCGCGCCGTGGAGCACGCCTGGGGTTCCCTTCACCAACGTCGCGGCATGCTCGCCCGGACGCAGCCCTGTGCCACCGGCCTCGACGCCGATCATCCGCACCCCCCGATCCTTGACAAAGGGATGGAACAGGCCCATGGCATTTGATCCGCCGCCCACGCACGCGATCAGGGCATCCGGCAGCCGGCCTTCAGCCTGGAGGATCTGCCGGCGCGCTTCCTTGCCGATCACGGATTGGAATTCGCGCACCATCAGCGGATAGGGGTGAGGCCCGACGACGGAGCCCAGACAGTAATACGTCGTGCGCACATTGGTCACCCAGTCCCGCAGCGCTTCGTTGCAGGCGTCCTTCAAGGTCTTGGTGCCGCTTGTGACCGGGATGACCCTGGCGCCGAGCAGCTGCATCCGAAACACATTCAGCGCCTGCCGCTTCGTATCCTTCTCCCCCATGAAAACGTCGCACTGGAGTCCGAAATGCGCCGCCACCGTCGCCGTCGCCACCCCGTGCTGGCCGGCGCCCGTTTCGGCGATGAGGCGGCGCTTGCCCATCCGCACGGCAAGCAGCGCCTGGCCGAGCGTGTTGTTGATCTTGTGGGCGCCCGTGTGCAGCAGATCTTCCCGTTTCAGGTAGATGCGCAGGCCGCCCAGAGCCCGGCTCAGGCGTGTGGCGCCATACAGCGGGGTCGGCCGGCCCGCGTAGTGTCGGAGGTAGGCGTTGAGCGTGTCATGAAAGGCGGGGTCCCGCCGAGCCTTGTGGAAGGCGGTCTCGAGCTCATCCAGCGCCGCCATCAAGGTCTCCGGCACAAATTTTCCCCCGAAGGGACCGAAATGACCCCCGCGATCCGGCCCGGTGAATCGGCCGGAACCCCGACGATGTGAACGCATTGGCATAGAACTTTCTATCCTAGCGGAAAGATCACGGTTGGTCAAACCGCGAGGGATCAAGAGGAGAACAAGGTGACGGGATGGCCGGAGCGGCTCCGGAGGGCGGCTCGATAAATGGCATACCCCAAGGCCACGTCATGGACCGCCAGCCCCGTGGAGTCAAACACCGTGATCTGGTCTGCCCGCGTGCGACCGGCGGCGCGGCCCAGGAGCACCTCGCCCAGCGTGGCGTGGATCGCCCGGCGAGTCAACTGGCCTTTCCGCAAGGGCACGTTGATCTCGCCGCCATGCATGGCTTGAGCCGGCTCATCCACGATGAGGACCGCCTCCCGAAGAATCTGCGGATCCAGCTCTTGCTTGCCGGGCGCGTCGGCTCCGATCGCGTTGAGATGCGTCCCGGGCCTGATCCACTCGCGTCTGACCAGCGGCCGGCGGGAGGGCGTGAGCGTGATCACCACATCCGCGTCCTTCACGCACGCGTTCACCGTCCCGACGGGAATCAACGTGACGCCAAGACGTCGACCAGCCGATCGACAGAATCGTGCCGCCTCCCCGCGACGATAGCCCCACACGGCGATGCGATCCACCCGGCGGACCTGCAGCAAACCCTCCAACTGGGACAAGGCCTGCGCCCCGCAGCCGACCAGGCCGACCCGAGCCATGCGGGATCGCGCGAGCGCAGCAATGGCGACGGCCGCGGCCGCGCCGGTGCGCAGGCGCGTCACGCTGAGACCGTCCATGACCGCCAGCGGGAATCCGGTTGCCGGGTCATTGAGGATGACGGTCCCCATCACCGTCGGCAGACCCTTGCGCTGATTCTGCGGGTGGACGTTCACCCACTTGATCCCGCACACCGCGGGACGGCGCAGCGCGGAGGGCATCGCGCGAAAGTCGCCGTATCCCGGGAGATCAAGGTAGACTTTAGGCGGCATCGAGGTCTCTCCGCGAGCCTGGGCAATGAATGCCTCGCGGATGACCCGGATCGCCGTCTGCATGTCGATGAGCCGGTCAATCTCGGATTGGGTGAGGATGAGGGTTGAGCGCGGCCTGGTCATGGCCGGAACTGATTCGCCAGACGGCGAAAACGGCTTTCATAGAGCAGATGGGACACCGACTGCTTCTCCGGGAAATGCTGCGCAATCAACTCGCGAAGCTTGGCCTGCTGGATGTCCAGATCGATGGCCGGCGTGTCGCCTTCCACGATCATCTGACAGATCCGGTCGGCCTGGCGCTGGATGGCCTGCGCGTGCTCATTGTCATCGCAGAGCGTGGCCAGCCGGATCTGAAGCTCGTGATAGATGGATGTCCAATTACCGCTGGAGAGCGGGATCAGCTCCAGATCCCGCCGTCGCTTTAACGCGTTCAGGAACGGCAGACGCTGGACGCCGGCGGTCGCCACGATGCGGGGACCCCGATCCAGAGCCTCCTCCACCGCGTGCTGGAACGCCCGCGAGCACAGCTCCATCCGCCCGATCTCATCGAGAAACAAGACCAAGGCCTGACGCCGAGCCCGCCGGATAATCCCCACCGCCACCTCATCGAGCACCTTGACATTGACGTGATACGGCCCGACCCGGCAGCGGCTGTCCAGCTCGCGATGCGCCAGCAAGACCTGACGGCCATCCAAGCTGCTGAGCCAAAACCCAAGCCGACGCCCCTCCTCACGGAGCTCTTCCGTGAAGAATCCATCGATCCGGCGCCCCTGAAGCGGCTCGATTAATCGCTTGATCAAGGTGGTTTTCCCCACGGCTGGGCGCCCGACGATCAGCAGGTGTTTCATGTGGCGGGGCAGCTGCCAATCGGGGTGTGTGTTTAGCCGATCACCCCGCGCGCCTTGAGGCTGACGGTCCCGCGCGAGGCGACAATCAGGTGGTCCAGCACCTCGATGCCGAGCAGCCGTCCGGCCTGGGCGAGTCGTTTCGTCAACACCAGGTCATGCGCGGACGGTTCAGGGTCACCGGACGGATGGTTGTGGGCGATGATGACCGCCGCAGCCGACGCCGCAATCGCTTCCTTGAAGAGCTCCCGCGGGTGCACGAGGCTCGCCGAGAGGCTCCCCACGGCAATGGACTCAAGCCGAATCAGCTGATGTCGCGAGTCAAGCAGCAAGGCGACGAAATGCTCTTTTTTCTTATCCACAAGCGCCGGTCGCAGAATCGCCTCAGCGGCCTCAGCCGTCTCGACCGCTTGGGGGCGGGTCTGCGGGACCTTCCAGGCCCGCCGGGCCAGCTCCACGGAGGCTTTGAGCTGCACTGCCTTCGCACTCCCGATCCCCCGCACGGTTCTGAGCTGCTCAATCGAGGCCTCGGCAATCCCCCGCACCGACCCGAACTCGCGCAGGAGGCGCTGTGCGGTGATGAGGACCGACTCCCCCGCAATACCTCGACCCAAGATGCAGCACAGCAGTTCTTGTTCTGAAAGCCCTTCCGGTCCGAGCGCGATGAGCCGTTCCCGAGGGCGCTCAGCGGCAGGAAGGTCTCGAACCGTCAGCCCCGGCCCGTTTGTTCGACGGTGAGAGGTGGTGAATGGCATCGCGTGTGGCATGGTACACCATTACCGGGATCGTGTCACCCCGAGCTTGGGACAGAAGGCATCCAAAGGACAGCGGCTGCACCAGGGCGACGTGGGATGGCAGAGGTTCTGCCCAAAGGTGACCAGGAGATCGTTGAAGACGATCCAATGCCGCTTGGGGAGCTGCTTGCGGAGGGCCATTTCCGTCTGCTCCGGCGTCCTGGTTCTCACATACCCCCAGCGGTTCGTGATGCGATGCACATGGGTATCCACGCAGATCCCGGGCTGCCGGTAGGCCAGCGTTACCACCAGGTTCGCCGTTTTGCGCCCGACGCCTTTGATGGTCAAGAGCTCATCCAGGGCGTGTGGCACACGGCCGCCGTACCGATCAAGGAGGGTGCGGCAGACCGCCTGGATCGTGCGAGCTTTGGTGTGATAGAACCCGACGGGATAAATCGCCCGTTCGATCGTCGGAATCGGGAGCTCGAGCATCGCCCGCGGGCTGCGGGCTAAGGCAAACAACCGCCGGGAGGCGGCGTGCGTCGTCTCGTCTTTGGTGCGCAGGCTCAGCAGGCAACTGATCAGCGTGGCGAACGGATCGTCGCGATAGTGGCCAACCACCGGCTCCTTCCACTGGCGAACGAGCCGCTTCAGGATCCTGACGACCCGATCGATGCGCTGATTCGTCACCAGATCCCCTGGAACAGCTCCCGGACCTTCGCCTGCACGTCCGGAGCCGTCATCAGGGCTTCGCCGATCAAGACCGCCTGCACCCCCAGCTCAGCCAGACGCTTCACATCGGCAGCCGACTGCACCCCGCTTTCGGCGATGACCACGACGCCCTTGGGTATCTTCGGCGCGAGGCGCTCGATCGTCTCCGGATGCATCGAGAAATCCCGCAGATCGCGGCTGTTGATCCCGATCAGCGTCGCCCCGGCGCGCAGCGCGCGATCCAGCTCGGGTTCGGCGTGGATCTCCACGAGCGCCGCTAAACCTAGGCGCGAGGAAAGCGCCAGGAGCTCCTTGAGCTGTGGCTCCGTCAGCAGCTGGACGATCAGGAGCACCGCATCGGCCTGCGCGCTCAGCGCCTCGTAGACCTGGTAGGGTTCCAGCAGGAAATCCTTGCGCAGGATCGGCAGCTCCGTGAAGTCGTGAGCATCCCGTACGAACTCGAGGCTGCCGCCGAAAAAATGCTCATCGGTGAGCACGGACAAGGCCGCCGCGCCAGCCTCCTGAAGTTCCTGCGCCAGGCGCGGCGGATCGAAACGCTCACGCAACATGCCTTTCGAGGGCGACCGGCGCTTCAGTTCCGCGATGAGGGCCGGTCGCTTGCCGACATCCCGCAACGCGGCGACGAAGTCGCGCTCGGCGCGCCGGCCCTGCACCCGCCGCGTGAGCTCCTCCAGCGGCAGCCGCTGTTTGGACGCGGCGACTTCTTCGCGTTTGTGCGCGAGAATCTCATCGAGGATCATCATGACCGGCTGATTTCGACGGCGCGCTCCAGCACCGTTTGGGCTCGGCCGGATTCCAGCGCGTCAACGGCTTTTTGAATGCCCTCTTGGATGTCCTTCGCCTGGTTCGCCGTGTAGATGACGCACCCGGCGTTGAGTACCACGATATCGCGTTGTTGAGGCGTGGCTTCATTGCTCAGCACGTTGCGCGCGATGGCCGCGTTCGCCGCCACATCGCCGCCGCGCAGCTGCTCGGACGTCGCCCGCGGCAGCCCATACTCTCCAGGCGATAATGAATTGATCGGGCGTTTAGACGGCGATCCGATTTCTGCCACGCGCGTTTCGCCGGTCGTCGTCACCTCGTCGAGTCCATCGGCGCCGTGAACCACGAGCCCGTGGCGAATGCTCAACCTCTGCAGCGCCTGTGCCATCGGCCATCTCCGCCGTTCATCGGCGACCCCAACGAATTGAAATGTCAACGGATAGGCGGGATTCGCCAGCGGGCCGATCAGATTGAAGATTGTGGGGATGCCCAGCGCTTTGCGCACCTCGGCGACAGCCTTCATCGCCGGATGGAACCTTGGCGCAAAGTAAAATCCAAACCCAACAGTTTCAACGGAGCGGACAATCTGCTGCGGCGTGGCGGCGAGATTCATGCCTAGCGCCTCTAGGAGGTCAGCGCTCCCGCAGCGACTGGAGGCGGCACGGTTACCATGCTTGGCGATACGCACACCGCAGGCTGCCGCGACGATGGCCGCGAGCGTGGAGATATTGAACGTCCCCTGTCCGTCGCCGCCGGTGCCACAGGTATCGCAGAGCTCCGGCCTTGGGGAGGCGAACTCCAGCGAGCCGACCTGATGCTCCCACAGGCTACGTACGGCACCGGCGATTTCCTTGTCGGTTTCACCACGGACAGCCAACGTCCGCAAAAAATCGCTCACGTCCTGGACCGGGGCCTCGCCGCTCATGATCTGCTCCATCGCCGTGCGCATCTCGGCGGATGAGAGCGGACGCTGAGCCAGCTGAGCCAGCGTTGCCGTCATCACCTGCGGCGGCGGAACTGCTTGGCGAGCTGCAGGAAATTGCGCAGGAGGTCCTTCCCCACCTTCGTCAGGATGGACTCCGGATGAAACTGCACCCCGTAGACGGGAAACCGGCTGTGCTGCAAGCCCATGATCTCCCCTTCCTTGGTCCACGCGGTGACCCTCAAGACGCTCGGCAACCCCTCCCGACGGACCAGCAGCGAATGGTAGCGCGTGGCCTCAAAGGGGTTCGGCAGATGGCGGAAGATCCCGGTGTTGTCGTGGTGGATGGGGGAGGTTTTGCCATGCATCAGGCGGCCTGCGCGAACGACCTGGCCCCCAAAGACCTCCCCGATGCACTGATGCCCCAGACACACGCCGAGGATCGGGATCTCACCGGCGTAGGAGCGAATCAGCTCGTTCGACACCCCGGCATCTTTGGGGCTTCCAGGCCCGGGGGAGATTACGATACTCGTCGGCTTGAGGTGTGTGACCCGGGTCATGGTGATTTGGTCGTTGCGGAAGACGACCAGCTCCTCGCCCAACTCGCCAAGGTATTGGACGAGGTTGTAGGTGAAGGAGTCGTAGTTGTCGATCATGAGGATCATGGGACTCCACCGCGTCGTTCACGCGTGATGTTCGGCCAGTTCAATCGCCTTCAGCATGCCCTGCGCCTTGTTGATGGTCTCCTGGTACTCGCGCTCGGGGTGAGAATCCGCCACGATCCCCGCCCCGGCCTGCACATACGCCACGCCGTTTTTCACGAGGATGGTGCGGATGGTGATGCAGGTATCGAGATTGCCGGAAAACCCGATGTACCCGACGGCGCCGGCATACGGGCCGCGGTCGTCGCGCTCCAGCTGCGCGATGAGCTCCATCGCCCGAACCTTTGGCGCTCCGGTGACGGTGCCGGCAGGAAACGTCGCCCGCAGCACATCGAAGACATTGCGCCCCTGGCGCAGCTTCGCCCGCACGGAGCTGACCAGATGCATCACATGGGAGTACTTCTCGACCACCATCACCTCCGGGGTGGTCACGGTCCCGATCTGCGCGACTCGCCCAAGATCATTGCGTCCGAGATCGATCAGCATCAGGTGTTCGGCGCGCTCTTTCGGGCTGGCCGTCAGCTGCCGGACCAGCCGCTCATCCTCCCGGGGATTGCGCCCCCGGGCTCGCGTGCCGGCGATCGGACGCGTTTCGATATGCCCCGCTTCGCAGCGCACCAGCATCTCGGGCGAAGACCCGACGAGACACATGGACCCTAAGCGAAGGAAATACATGTAGGGCGAAGGGTTCAACGATCGCAAGGCTCGATACAGCTCGAACGGCTCGCACGACAGCCGACGCTCAAACCGCTGCGACAACACCGTCTGGATGATCTCGCCGGCTCGGATTGAGGCCTTGGCCTGGCGGACCATGCGCGTAAACTGCGCTTTCGTCAGATTGGAACGCACCGCCGGGTCGTGGCGCCGACGCCGGGCCTTGCGGGAGGTTTTCCGAGGCATCGGTTGAGCCAACCGACGGGCCATCTCCCGGATGCGCGCGGCGCATCGGCGATACAGCACCTCAGGCGCGGCCTCGCGGGTGAAGGCATTGGCCACAAGCCGCAGCGTATGCTGCGCGTGATCCACGATCACCATGGTATCCGCGAGCATCATCATCACGTCAGGCACCTGCAATCGGTCGACCTGATGGGCCGGAACCCGTTCGAGGAACCGGGCCACGTTATACCCCAGATAACCCACGAGCCCTCCGTAAAAACGCGGCAGTCCCGGCACGGGAGGACCGGCATGGTCGCGCAGGAGCCGTTCGATTTCGGCCAGCGGATCGCGATCGGTTCGATAGCGCTTGAGGACCGACCGCCGGGCGCTTGTGCGCTGCACGATCTCCATGTCGCGACCCCGACTCGCCACCAGGAACCGGGGACCACTCCCGAGAAATGAGAACCGCGCGACCTTCTCCTCCCCCTCAACCGACTCGAGGAGAAAGCTGTGCCTCCCGTCATCAAGCTTGAGGAACGCGCTGACCGGCGTCTCCACGTCCGCCAGCAGCTCGGCCCACACGGGAACCACGGCGGCGCGCCTGGCCTGCCGGGTAAATTCAGATAACGAGGGACGAAGCTCCATGGTCGATCCGGTTTTTGCCGTCAAGCCCGTTGCTTCCGTCGGGCGTAGACCGTGCTCGGATTAAACACCCGCTTGTCGCTCACGCGCAAGCGGCCTTCGGGGCCGACGCGACGAACGTAGCAACTGAAGTACCCTTCATGGCAGGCGGCGACGTGCTGGCGGACAAGGAACAGCAGCGATTTCCCCTCACAGTCGACCTGCACACGGGTGATGTGCTGCACGTGCCCGGAGGTCTCGCCTTTGAGCATCAGGCGGTTCTGCGAACGGCGAAAGACGTAGACCTTCCCGGTCTGCAAGCTTTTGCTGAGCGCTTCCTGATTCAGGTAGCACAGCGTCAGGACCTTCTTGGACTTGGCATCCTGAATCACGGTCGGGATGAGGCCGCGGCCGTCGAACTGCAACACGGATTTTAGATTTGGAATCGTCATGATCGGACCGTAACCCCTTGAGCGGCTAAGTACCGTTTCACATCTTCAATGGACAATTCCCCGAAGTGGAAGAGCGAGGCGGCGAGCGCGGCATCGGCTTGCCCGGCGCTCAACACCTCAGCAAAGTGCTCCGGCTTGCCGGCGCCGCCTGAGGCGATGACCGGAATGCTGACCGTCCCAGCCACACGCCTGGTCAACGCCACGTCATAGCCGCTCTTCGTCCCATCACAATCCATGCTCGTCAGCAGAAGCTCTCCGGCGCCGAGCCGTTCCACCTCTCTGGCCCACTCCACCGCGTCTTTCCCCGTCGCTGTTCTTCCGCCATGGATATGCACCTCCCAGAGGAGGTCTGATGTCTGATGTCTGCGGTCCGATGTCTGTCTTTTCGCGTCGATTGCGACGACGATGCACTGATTCCCGAATCGTTCCGACGATTCACGAACCAGCTCGGGCCGTTCCACCGCCGCCGTGTTCAGCGAGACTTTGTCGGCGCCGGCATTCAGGAGCTGCCGGATGTCTTCCACCGTCCGGATGCCACCCCCCACGGTCACCGGCATGAACGCGACGGCCGCCGTCCGCTCCACGACCTCGAGCATGATCCGGCGCTGTTCAGCACTGGCCGTGATATCGAGGAAGACCAGCTCGTCAGCCCCCGCCTCATTATACGCACGGGCGGCTTCGACGGGATCCCCCGCATCGCGCAAGTTCACGAACCTCACGCCTTTGACGACTCGACCCTTGTCCACATCCAAACATGGAATGATCCGCTTGGCCAGCATCTTTGGCAACCGGCACTCAGCAATCGGCAATCAGCATTTAGCTGTCTGCTGTCCGCTGACTGCTGACTACTTGAAGGGCCTCTTTGAGGTCGATGGTGCCCTCATACAGCGCTTTGCCGACGATGGCTCCGATCACCCCGCGCGGCTCAAGCGCCTTGAGCGCGCGCAGGTCCTCCAGGCTGGAGATGCCGCCTGAAGCGATGACCGAGCGCGGCCCGACCTCCAGCACATCGCGAAGCAGCTCAAGATTCGGGCCCTGCAGCATCCCGTCTCGGCTCACATCGGTGCAGACAATCGTTTCAACACCGAGCATCGCCACGCTGCGCGCCAACTGTCGGGCCGTCACCTGGCTGGCGGCGACCCACCCCCTTGATACCACGTGTCCGGCGCGGGCGTCGATGGCCACGGCGATCTTGTGGCCGTAGCGATCCGCGGCCTCCTGGACGAACTCAGGGTCTTCGCAGGCTTTGGTGCCCAGAATCACCCGCGCCGCTCCGGCCTCAAAGGCTTTACCCAGCGCCTCCTTGGTCCGGATGCCGCCGCTGAGCTCGACGTTGACCCGGCACGCTTCGATGATGTGGCGCGCGATCTCCATGTTGCGATAGATGCCGTCAAACGCCCCGTTGAGGTCAACGACATGCAACCACGTCGCCCCAGCCTCAACCCATCGACGAGCCACCTGGACCGGATCCTCGGAATAGACGGTGACGGCCTCCCGCTTGCCCTGGGCAAGCCGCACCACCTTCCCGCCCAGAAGATCTACTGCCGGAAGAATCACCATGGCGGGCTCTACCGCTCCACAAAATTCTTCAGCAGCGTGAGCCCAACCGCCTGGCTCTTCTCGGGGTGAAACTGCGTGGCAAAGAGATTGTCTTTCCATACCATCGACGCAAACCGAATCCCATATTCCGTCTCGAGGACGACCACCCCTCGATCCACCGGATCCGCGTAGTACGAGTGCACGAAGTAGACGTAGCTTCCCTCAGGAATGCCCTGCAGCAGGGGACATCGCTTGTCGCTTGTCGCTTGTCGCTTGTCGCCGTTCACCTGGTTCCACCCCATGTGAGGGATCTTCAGTGCCGCTTGGCGCTTGAGGCTTGCCCGCCCCGGCCAGTGCGCTCGGCGGGCCGGGGGCGCTTGGAACCGTCTGACGACACCGGGCACGATGCCCAAACCCTCCACCCCTTCACCTTCTTCGCTGCGCTCAAAGAGGAGCTGCAGCCCAAGGCAGATGCCCAGGTAGGGCTTGCCCACCGCAATCGCTTCCTTAATGGGGTCCACCAGCTTCCGCGCACGCAACTCGCGCATCGCGGAGGGGAACGCTCCAACGCCAGGCAAGATAATTTTCTCGGCCCGCTCAAGGGTGTGAGGGTCGCTGGTCACCTGGACAGCCGCCCCCACATGCTCCAAGGCCTTGGAGACGCTGCGCAGATTCCCCATGCCATAGTCGATGACAGCAATCATCACAGTTGAGTGGTCAGTGGATAGTGATCCGTGGTCAAAGACTGGTGACCGGGCACTGGCCACTCATCACTGATCACTGTTGGTAGAGGCGGCCTTTGGACGAGGGAACCCCGCGGCGGCGCACGTCACGCTGGACCGCTTGGCGCAACGCTCGGCCGAAGGCTTTCACGATGGCTTCGCAGGTGTGATGGAAATCGCGGCCCGAGAACACATCGATGTGAACCGTCAGTTGAGCGGCCCGCGCAAACGATTCCAACCAGTGCTCCAGATCCTCCCACTGGTAGGCCGTTCCTGAGCCCTTGAGGGCGAGGCGAGGTCGGCGTTGATCGCGAAGCAGGAGCTTGGAACGGCCGGAGAGGTCAAGGACCACGCGGGCCAGGGCCTCTTCCATCGGCACATAGGCCCAGCCAAAGCGGTGAATCCCCCGCCCATCGCCGAGCGCCTTGGCAAATGCCCGGCCGAGCACAAGCCCAACATCCTCGTTGGTGTGGTGGAGGTCCACGTCCAGATCGCCGTCGGCTCGCACCGACATGTCCAGCAGGCCGTGCGTGCCGAGCAAGGTCAGCAGATGATCCAAAAAGGGGATCCCGGTGCTCACGCTCGTCTTGCCCTTCCCATCCAAATTGAGGCTCAGGCGAATCGTCGTTTCTCGAGTGGTTCGGGTCACAGTTGCTCGTCTCATCGTTGGCTCACTCCAATCGCACCTTCACGGCGTCATAGTGGCGCGGAAGCCCTTCGAGGGCTGTGAGCCGCTCAATCGGCTCACGGACTTTCTCGAGCGCGCTCTTGGTGTAGGCAATGATGTGCGTCTTGCGAATGAAGTCCTCCACCCCCAGTCCTGAAAACGTTCTGGCGGATCCCCCGGTCGGCAGGACATGGCTCGGCCCCGCGATGTAGTCTCCTACCGTCACCGGAGAATACGGCCCTAAGAAAATCGCCCCTGCCGCCCGAATGCGCTTGAGCAGCTTCCTGGGGGATTTGACCATGATCTCCAAGTGTTCGGGTGCCAGCTGATTGGCTGCCTCAACGGCCTCCTCGAGATTCCTGACAATGAGGCAGTAGCCTCCGGGGATCTGCTTCTTGACCAGCGCGGCCAGGCTCTTGGACGTCGTGATGAGAAAGCCCAGGCCGCCGGCATGCTCGGTTTCTCCGAGCAGATCCGCGACTACGTACTGGGGGTTCGAGTGGTGATTCGCGATGATGGCGATCTCCGACGGGCCGGCGATGGTGTCGACGTCCACAAACCCAAAGAGCTGTCGCTTCGCCTCCGCCACGTACGCATTGCCTGGGCCGACGACCTTATCGACCTTCCGGACCAGCTTGGTCCCAAGCGCCATGGCGGCGATTGCCTGCGCCCCACCCAACTTATAGATTTCATCCACGCGCAGCAGGCTGGCGACGACCAGGATGTTGGGATCGATGCTGCCGTTGGGTCGTGGCGGCGTGGTCAACACGATCTCCTTCACCCCGGCTTGGCGGGCGGGGATGACCGTCATGTAGACGGTTGAGACGAGACTGGCGGTCCCCCCGGGAATGTAAATCCCCACCCGATTCAACGGATCGAATTTATCCGCCAACAACACCCCGTCATCATGGACCAGCCGGGTCGGCTTCACGCGCGCTTTGCTGTAAAACGCCTGGACGTTTTGGATCGCGGCTTTGAGGTGCACGCTCAGATTCGGATCGATGTGTTGGAAGGCCGCTGAGGTCTCTGTCTCCGTCACCCGCACCTGCTTGGGTTTCAACCGAACCCTGTCGAAGCGACGTGTGTAACGCAAGACGGCCTCATCCCCGTGCAGGCGAACGTCCTCGATGATCACGCGCACGCGGTCTTCCACGCGCCGTTTACGCGTCAGTTGGCGCGCACACAACTGCTGCCAGGTTTTGCCGGCCGTTGAGATGATCTTCATGATCCTAACGCTCGTCGAACCATCTCCTCGCTTCGCTTCAACGCCTCAGAGATCTTTGAGGGGTCCTTCCCGCCACCCTGGGCGAACTCCGGGCGGCCCCCGCCGCTCCCCTGCACCAGGGGTGCGACCGCCTTCAGCAGCTCGCCGGCATGCACCCGTTTGGCCAACGAGCTGGTGACGGCCACCACCAGAGAGACCTTTGCCGCGCCATCGGCAGACGCGAGCACGACCACGCCGCTGCCTTTGAGCGCCGGTCGGATGGCATCTGCCATGATCGCCAGGACTTCGCGATCGACGTCTTTCAAGGCCGCCGAGATAAACGTGACGTCCCGAATCTGCTTGGCGTTCGCCACAAGCCTGGCGGCTTCACCCTTCGCCAACTCAACCTGGAGGGCGCGACGCTGCTGCTCGGAGCGCTTCAGCTGCCCCAGCAGCTCGTCCAGGCCTTCCACGACCTCGGGAGCCGGCCGGCTGAGCCGGCGAGCCGCCTCAGCGAGGAGGTGACGTTCCTGCCGTTGACGCTCGTCGGCCGCTTCGCCGACGAGCGCTTCGATCCGCCTGGTCCCTGCGGCAATCGAACTCTCGGCCACAATCCGAAACATTCCCATCAAACCGGTGTGCATCAGGTGGGTTCCGCCGCACAGCTCCTTGGAATAGTCGCCGATGGACACCACCCGCACCTGTTGCCCGTACTTTTCCCCGAAGAGCGCCAGGGCGCCAAGATGCTTGGCCTCGTCCACGTTCATGGTGGCAGTCTGCACGGAATCGGCGCATCGGATCCGATCATTCACCAACTGCTCGACCTTCGCCCGCTGTTCTTCCTGCAACCCACCGAGCGAGGAAAAGTCAAACCGAACCCGTTCCATCTCCACCAATGAGCCGGCTTGGACGGTTTCAGGACCGAGCACCTTGCGCAGTGCCCAGTGCAGCAGATGGGCACCCGTATGACTGCGGGCCACTTTCAGCCGATGGTCTGGGTTGACCTGAGTCCGAACGGGATCGTTGATCTTCACCGTTCCGTGCGAAATCTTGGCGTCGTGCACCAACAGGTCGTCCACCCACTTCGTATCCACGACCTCCACGGTTCCCTTCGGCGCGTTAATCGTCCCGCGGTCACCAATCTGCCCACCGGACTCGCCGTAGAACGGCGAGCGATCGAGCACCAGCCCCACATGATCACCCAGGCCGGCGGCGCTGACCCACTGATCCTGCTTCCAAATCCCTTTGACGTGCGCCTCAGCCTGCAGGGCCTGGTATCCCACGAACTCGACTGGCACCGGCTCAGGAAGTTTCAGGGTTGGCGCCACGAAAATGTCCCCCCCGAACTGGCTCCCTGCCCTTGACCGCTCCCGTTGCTCGCCCAAACGCTGCTTAAAGACTCCCTGATCAACGGCGAATCCGTGCCGCTGAGCAATGTCTGAGAGTAGTTCAAAAGGATATCCGTACGTGTCCTTCATCTTAAATGCAAAATCCCCAGAAATCTGTGTGATCTTTCCTGCTCTGAGACGATCAAGTTCTTGTTGAATCTGTTCATTCCCCGCGTCCAAGGTCTCGACAAACCGTTCTTCCTCGGCACGGATGGCTTTGAGAATAAAATGTTGGGACTTTTCTAGCTGAGGATACGGTATTCGATACGTCTTGATCAGCGTCGGTGCCATCTCAGCGAGAAATGGTTCTTGATATTCGGGTTTCCCCCCCGCCACGCTTTTCCTATTCCACAGCAGCCGCCCGCCATGCCAATGAGCTCGACGGATAAGCATCCGTAACACATAGCCCCGCCCCTCGTTAGAAGGGACAAGGCTCTCAGCAAGCAAGAACACAATCGCCCGTAGATGGTCCGCAATCGTCCACACGGCTCTCAGACCCTCAGGACCAAATCGGTCTTCGTCTTTTCTAAGCCCTCCGGCAAAGTAGCTGTGGATGACCTGCACAATTGGTCCAAATAAATCTGTCTCATAATCCGTCTCGACGCCCTGCACGACCGCCGTCAACCGTTCCAGGCCCATGCCGGTGTCGATGTTCGGCTTAGGGAGCGGCTTCAACGTGCCATCGGGTTGCCGATCGAACTGGGTGAAGACGAGGTTCCAGACCTCGACCGAGTTCGGTCCTTGGACTTTCCCGTCAGGGTCGTAGTACAGCTCTGAGCAAGGGCCGCATGGTCCGTTGGGCCCTTCAGCTGGCGCATTGGCCGGCCAGAAATTGTCGGCCTGACCGAACCGTTTGATCCGTGGCTCCGGCACGCCCAGCTTGCGCCACAAGCCAAACGCCTCATCGTCCTCTTCGTAGATGCTGATCCACAGCTTCTTGGCGGGCAAGAGGCCGGTCAAGAACTCCCACGCCCACGCAATCGCCTCCGCCTTGAAGTAATCCCCGAAGGAGAAATTCCCCAACATTTCAAAGAACGAATGGTGGTTCGGGGTCTTGCCTACCCGCTCGAGATCGCCGGTGCGCAGGCACTTTTGACACGACGCCGCCCGCTTCAAATCCGTTCGCTTGCCGAGAAAATAATCCTTGAACTGGTTCATCCCGGCGGAAGTAAACAACACCGTAGGGTCTCCGCTGGGGATCAAGGAATCGCTGGGGATGATGGGATGCTCCTTGGCCTTGAAAAAGGCCCGAAACCGATCCCGCAGCTCGTTACTCGTCATCGGGGCGTCGGGGACCAAAGGCTTCCAGGAGGAGGTGGTCGATCAGCTCTGGGTCAAACCCGCGCCGGGCCAGCCGGCTCGCCACCGCGGTCCGGCACCGAGGGGTTGATGCGGATGATCTCCTAAGGGCCTGGGCGACCACGGTTCGAGCGCGCTGTTCATCAGACGCTCGAGCCTGCATGGCGTTGAGTGCGTCATCAATCGCGTGGTCATGGAATCCTCGGTCACGCAGTGTCGCTCGGATTGCCGCGGCGGCATAGCCGCGATCCCCCAGAGCTTGCGCCAAGAGTTTCGCGCCCGCGCGGTCATCAATGAGCCCTGCCTGAATGCACGCCTTCAGAATGCGCGCCACCGCCGATTCGGAGGCGTGGCGGCCTGTCAGATACGTCCGTAACTCGGCCGAGGAACGGGTCCCAAAACGAAGATACCGTTGGGCCAGGCGCAGCCAGCGGTCGCGGTCAGCGAGCCGCCTTAATGACGACATAGCCTCGGTTGGTTCTGACCAAGGCGTTGGCTCCGGCGGGAATCTGCGAGACGGCCTCGCGGTAGTCACTCACCGAGGCAATCCGTCTGCGATTGATCTCGTTGATGACGTCGCCAGGCTGCAGGTGCGCTTCGCCGGCGGGGCTGGTCGGCTCCACCTCCGTCACCACCACCCCGGTCGTCTCCGGGCCGAATCCGAATTGCTCCGAAAGGCCTTGGGTGATCTCGGCGACTTTCAGCCCCCGCCAGCTTTCCGTCGCTCCGCCGACCAGCTCCACTTCCGTCGGCCGCTCGCCGATCTCAATGGTGAACGTCTTGGTCTTTCCTTCTCGAAGAACCGCGATCTCCGCCTTGCGGCCGACCTTCGCGCGCCCGACCACATCCACCAATTCGCCGGCGTTCTTCACGGCGGTGCCATCGAAGGTCTTGATGATGTCGCCGTCTTTCAACCCGGTTTTCTCCGCTGGTCCACTGGGCAGCACCTGATACACCAGAACGCCGGTCCTCTCCGAAAGCCCGTAGTACTCCGCCACATCCGCGGTGATGTCCTGAATCTGCACGCCCAACCAGCCGTACGTCACCTTGCGGCCCTCAATCAGCGCATCCAGGACCGCTTTGGCCTTGTTGACCGGAATCGCAAACCCCACCCCTTCGCTGCCTCGAGAACTGGTAAGGATCGCCACGTTGATGCCGATCACCTCTCCGTGAATGCCGACCAATGGGCCCCCGCTGTTGCCGGGATTGATCGCGGCATCGGTTTGAATCAGGTCGGAATAATCGCGATCGGAACGCGACACCCGCGGGAGACGCCGGTGCAGGGCGCTGACGACCCCGACGGTCAACGTCGGTTCAGGGCCCAGCACCTGGTTGGGCGAGCCGTAGCCGACCAAGCCAAAGGGGTTGCCCAACGCAATGGCCCATTGCCCGGTTCTCACGGTTGAAGAGTCGCCCAACACCGCCGCCGGCAGGTTCTTGGCATCGATCTTGATGACCGCCAGGTCGGACCGCACGTCCTTCCCCTTAATCTCGCCTGAAAACTCCCGGCCGTCGGCCAGGGTGACGGTGATCTTATCGGCATCGGCCACGACATGCTCATTCGTCAAGATGTAACCCTGTTTGTCGATGATGACGCCGGAGCCAAGCCCGAACCGCTTGAACTCCTGGCCTTGTCCGGGGGCCTGCCCAAAGAAGTCTCGGAAGAAGTCGTCAAACGACTCGTCGCCGAAAAAGGGTTGCCCCCGGAAGTAGCGTTGGACCTGTTCAATTTGTTCCGTTGAGATGCTGACCACCGCCGATCCTACGAGGTCGGCCACTCGAATGAACGCCTGCTCCAAGGTCTCGGCTTCAGAGGCGGCTTGCCCTGCCTGCACGTGATCCAACCCCACCACCGTCTGTCCTGAGGGCTTGGCGCTGCCCGACCACAGCTCCACACGTCCCGCAAATAACCCGATGCCGGCAATCACGGCACACAGTCCGAGAATTCGAATCGTCGATCCTTTCATCGTTTAGACAGACGCCTCCGACAGGGTTGGCTGAACGGGCGGTGAAGGACGACGAATCTGATCCTCAAGCTGCTGCATGAGCTTTGGATTCTCCTTCAGGAATAACCGGGCCGCTTCGCGTCCCTGCCCAAGTTTCGTCTCACCAGCGGAGAGCCAACTGCCCTGCCGCTGGATGACGCCGGCGCTCTCCCCCGCATCCAGCAGGCTGCCCGCCTTTGAAATCCCTTCGTCAAACAGGATGTCGAACTCCGCTTGGCGAAACGGCGGCGCGACCTTGTTCTTGACGATCTTGGCGCGCACCCGGTTGCCCACGGCGCGCTCCCCGGACTTGAGGGTTTCAATACGCCGCAAGTCGATTCGCACCGAGGAGTAAAACTTCAGCGCCCGGCCGCCCGGCGTGACCTCCGGGTTCCCGAACATCACGCCAATCTTCTCACGCAGTTGATTGATGAATACGCAGCAGGTCTTCGACTTCGAGATCGCGGCCGTCAGCTTGCGCAGCGCCTGGCTCATCAGCCGCGCCTGCAGGCCCACGAATTGATCGCCCATCTCGCCCTCGATCTCCGCCCGAGGGACCAGTGCTGCGACCGAGTCGATCACCGCCAGGTCAACCGCGTTGGACCGCACGAGCATTTCGGCGATCTCCAACGCCTGCTCGCCGGTGTCCGGCTGAGAGATCAGCAAGTCATCGAGATTGACCCCGATGATCTTGGCATAGGTCGGATCCAGCGCGTGCTCGGCATCGATGAAGGCCGCCACGCCCCCGGCCCGCTGCGTCTCGACAATCGCGCTCAGGCTCAGCGTGGTCTTGCCGGATGACTCTGGCCCGAAGATTTCCACCACCCGCCCTCGCGGCAGGCCCCCGATCCCCAGCGCCAGGTCGAGCGTCAGCGATCCGGTGGAAATCGCCGGGATATCGAACTTCGTCTCCTGCCCCAAGCGCATGATCGAGCCCTTGCCGAACTGTTTCTCAATCTGGCTCAGGGTCAGCTCGAGCGCCTTTGCCCGGTCCAGCCGCTCCCTATCTCGGTCTTTCTCTGCTGTGGCCATCTCGGCATCCTTTCCTGGTCGTGGCGTGACTTGGGTATCGGCGGTATTATACCTCATATATAATATGAAGTCATGCGGGCGGCGATCCTCTCCATCGGCTCGGAGCTGACCAGCGGGCAGACCGTCAACACCAACGCGGCCTACCTCGCGCGGCGCCTCCAAGAAGCCGGTGTGGCCTGCGCGAGGCACCTGGCGGTTCCCGATGAGGCCCCGGTCATTGTGGACGCCGTGCGGGAGACCCTGGCCGGCCACCACCTGGTCATTCTGACGGGCGGGTTGGGCCCGACGTTTGATGATGTGACCGCCTCCGCCCTGGCCCAGGCCACCAACCGCCCCCTGCGGTTTGTGCCGGAGGTGGGGCGGCGCGTGCGCCTCTTCTACCGGGCGCATCATCGTCGTCTCAACCGCTTGGCGCTGCGCCAGGCCTCGCTCCCGCGCGGCGCGCAGGCCCTCCCCAATCCGGTGGGAACCGCGCCAGGAATCTGGCTGGAGCTCAACGGTCCTGCGGGTGGGTACCACCGCACCCTGGTGGCCCTGCCTGGCGTCCCGCGGGAAATGCGCGCGATCATGGAGCGCTCAGTCCTGCCGCGCCTTCGACGGATGGCGGGCCGCTCCTCGATTGCGACGCGCACGCTGAGAACCGTTGGGCTCGTTGAGCTGCAGATTCAAGAAGCCCTGCGAGCCGTCAGGATTCCTCGCGTCATGCAGGTGGGGTTGTATCCGAACCTGCTGGCGGTCGACGTTCGGCTGACGGTCACCGGCGGATCCCTGCCCTCGGCGCGCCGCCACCTCAATCGTGTCGAACGCGCGCTGCGGCACCACCTGGGTGAAGCGATCTATGGGCAGGATGACCAAACGCTGGAGGACGTCATCGGCAAGACGTTGACCCGGAACCGCCTGACCCTCGCCGTGGCCGAGTCGTGCACCGGAGGGCTCGTGTCTGATCACCTGACGGATGTGCCGGGCAGCTCCCGGTACCTGATCATGTCGGTCGTGGCCTACCACAACCGGGTCAAGCAGGAGCTGTTAGGGGTGCCCGAGGCGACCTTGAAGCGCTACGGCGCCGTGAGTGCTCAGGTCGCCAGCGCGATGGCTCGCGGGGTTCGGCGCTGCGCTGGAAGTGACTTGGGACTTGCGATCACCGGCATCGCGGGCCCCGGAGGAGGCACGCCGCGCAAACCGGTGGGGCTGGTCTACATGGCGGTGTCCGACCGTCGAGGCACGGTGGTGAAGCGGTACCAGTTTCACGGCGACCGCCTCGCGATCAAATCCCAAGCCGCCCAACTCGCCCTCGACCTCCTCCGCCGCCACGCCGCAAACACATAAATACCTACCTACCGGTCAGGTTAGAGGAATTCAGTTCCGTTTTCCTGCGCCTTGTTACTCACATCACTCCCATCTTATAGTTGATAATAGCTTGAGCGAGCTCAGCACCCGTTTCGCTCTCTTCACGTCGGATGGCCGTGATGATTGTTGGCCATTGATTCGGATCTATGTCTGGGTCACCATTTTCGATTCGCATGGCCGTAAGAGCCAGCGCGAATTCGCTTGCTGCACACTCAGCAAGGAGAATCTTGAATTCGACACTACTTTCATTTCCGGTTGCTGCAATCTGGGGATGGTCAGTATTTACGTAGATCGTTATGTAGGCTGCCGCGTAGTACGCGCGTGGGGCATCCGGACCCATCGCCTTTGGGATCACACGAAAACTGCCCCTAGGCTGTAGTTTCTTTCGGTTGCCCTGCTGCGTGTCACGTGGTTTTGCACCTTTTTCTCCCTGATCCTCCTGAACGGCGTTGGCTTCTTTATCGTCTTCAGGACCAGGACCAGTTCCTAGGCCCGGCCCAGGACCGTGCTCGTTTTCACGTACTTTAAAGTTAGGCTTCTCATTCTCCGCAGCGTCCCGCCATCGTAAATCTCCTTTGTCGTCGCGGATATACTCTTGCTCACCTTCGTCACCACCAGAAACCTCAACACTTGTGGAAAGATCGGAGTTTTGAACCTCAAGACCTAGCAGGGATGGATTAGCAGTTACCTTCAAATTTATTTTGCGCTCCATGCTCTCGAAAGCATGTGCAAGTCGCCGGTTGAGCGCATCCTCAATCGTCTTCGCAGTCTTGCGCAACTGCTCTTGACGAGCACGGTCCTGTTGGGCTTTCTCCTCTGTCTCGAGGGCCTTAATAATGTCTCCGGTCGCGTCATTTACCCATGAGAGCAGAGCGTTGACACGCAAGTTTTCTCGGTTTAGCCTCATAGTTCGATCGGCAGTATAGGCGGGACGTCCCTCTTCGTCCTCCTGTTCCAGGAGAGGCGCCTCCACACTACCGAAGATTCGTCCAGCGTATGGCGAGTTCCCGTGATCACCGAGAAAGTTGCACTCGTGAGTAACATCATTCGCAGTGATTGTGATGCCGCGCTCATACTCTGAAAGCCAACTCTCTGAAAGCCGAACGTAGAGCTGTACATTCCCGATCTGTGATACGTATTCTTCAGGTGGCTCCAACACCCATTCGGTGCGATGTGCCGGCTCGCTATATGTTAATGGTTCCGTGTTCCATGTGACCCTATGTGTGAGGAGAGCCCGCCCGAGGGCACGTTGTAGATAGGATTTGGCGGCCTCTTCCTTAAACCGCTTGAGCCGGAAATGGCGTAGTGTGACGCACGTTCCGTTTGGTTTGTCCGTCTGCGTGGCGCTTGAGGGGATTGGAATTTCTGATGAACCTGCTCTCAGAGCATCTCGGTGAAGGGTGGCAATAGTGCGCGCGCCACTCTTGACTGTATCGACCACCATTTCGTCAGCGACAGCCATAGCTGCCGCCTTGGCACCCGTGCCAAAGCGTCCGCGTCCCGTCTTTCCTGCAAGTCTGTCTTGGTTTTCGGCATGCATAGTAAAGAATGTTTGAAGGTCCACGAGACTCATTCCCCGCCCATTGTCCACGATAGACGCTTCGTGTATACGACCAGTCCTGTCGCGAGTGATAACAACCGACACTTCCGCTGTCTGGCCTTCGGGCTGATACTGAACTGAGTTCCAGACGAATTCCGTGAGCGCTTTTGCTATGCTGCCAATTTGGTCAGCATTTTGCTTCAGATCATTGCTCACGTCACTTTTCAGTACCAAGCCAGGCATCTTTCACCCTCCTTGCGCCAGCAGCTCATCATAGTAGCTCCGATACCGGTGTTCGTAGAGCCGTGAGAGCTCTATGACGTATTTATCTTCAACCGAATCAGTTTCGACAGCCGCGAGGGTGCGCGTGCGTGCAGATTGGAAAAGATTTTCTGGCGTATGCGCATCGATATTGAAGACTTCGAAAAAATCTAGGATCGGAAGATCCTCCTCCGTATAAGTGGCCTCCAGGTCTCTTGTAAACTTGGCGAAAGACGGTCGCCTACGGATGCGCTCAATCACCGCTGCAGAAATTTGTTTTGCGCTTACACGGATGGAACCACGTCCCCGTCGCTCTCCCAACTTTGTCACAGAATCGATGTACCGTTGGATTGCCTCACGGTTCTCGTTGTACCAATGGATGCCTTCGTCGTTTAACTTCCACATCGGATCTCTTGAAAGAACGCGCTTATCATCTCCACGCTGCCGCGCTCTGCGCTTTCGGTCATCGGTATCTTGAATAACGCGTACCGGATCGTCAGCACCCTTGTCTCTTTTGGCATCTGCAAGCTGCACACGCGCAACATCAATGTCAGGGTATTGAGGATGGCTCTTCAACCCGAAGATACCTGGGTGACGCTCAAACAGGAAAACCCCCACGGTCTCCGTGTCAACAAAGCCCTTAGTGCCACCGCACATCCCAAGACCCCACAAGACAATTTCCTTTTTCGTCCACTCTTTGACTGGCATGTGTCGTCCCTTAGTTGCGAGATTGAGTAGCGGGAGATTGTTTCAGCCGATTATCGAGCCAGATTATTTTGATCTCTCCCTCAACTTGCTTGAAATCTTTGTCGCCGGTTACCAGGGTGGCTTTGCGCGTCTTGGCAAGCGCGGCGGCAAAGCCATCGGCGTACGACATTTTGTGGGAGGCTTTATAGATGGCGGCTTGACGGGCCAGCTCGACATCGGCTGGCACGAGCTCAATGGGCAACGTTTCCAGAAACCTCCGGACGTCCTCGGCTTTGGACGAACCCGTCTCACGCATCACGTTGTAGTACACCTCGCCCCAGTTAACCGTGCACATCAGGAGCAGCCGACCGGTGCTGGCCGCATGTTCCAACAACTTTTCCACCTGCTCGTAGCCAGGCTCGTGCTCAAGAAAGGCGATCACGCTGTACGCATCAAGCACCGCACCGCTCACAGCTCACGCTCCCTCTTCTTGTCCTCCAAAAACGCCTTCAACACTTTGCCGCCTGTCCCCAACATGCCGGCTGCCTTCCGAAAATAGTCTGGTGTCAGCGGTCTCAAGACAATCTTTTCTCCTTCCTCAATCAGGCACACGCGCGTCCCCCGCTTGATGCCAAGCCGGCGCCGGATGCGCGCCGGAATCACCAGTTGACCTTTCGTGGTCACGATAGACGTTTCGACCATCGCGTTCAACCTCCTTTCACAATGAGAGTATACCAATATATAAAATGTGTGTCAATATGAAAATGTATTACTTTTTTATACTGTAAGGAAACTTTACGAGTGGGGTATAGCGGGCGCCGGCGCTGGTGAGAGTGCTCTGGAAGAGCGTAAGGTGGGTGGCCATGAACGGCTCAGGGCGCGTCCACGTCACGGCTCGCATGGCGGCGACGAGTTGGGCGCGGTGCTTGGGTGAGCGGACGCGGCCGAGCGTGACGTGGGCGGAAAACTGGTGATCCTCCTTCGGCAGGCCCAGCGCCGTCACTCCTTGCTCAATCTCCTGCGCGATCTTCGTCAGCTCCTCCTGCCCTTCCCGGATGCCGACCCACAGGACGCGGGGCGAGTCGACTGAAGGAAAAGCACCTAGGCCGTCCAACTGGACCGTCGTGGCGTGATGGCGAGAGGCCGCGCGGCGCAGCATCTCCTCAAGACCCTGCCGCTGTGGCCCGGTGAGCTCCCCAAGAAATCGCATGGTGATGTGCAGGTTCTCTTCCTCGGTCCACTTCACGTCCGCGCGCGTCTTGGCCAACTGCGATTGAAGATCAGCGAGGGAGCGGCGAATGTCAGCAGGAAGTTCGACGGCGAGGAAGGCCCTCATGCGAAGAGTAACCAGCGACAAGGGACAAGCGACAAGCAACAAGAGAAACGAAAATCTGTTCTGAACCTCTTTGACCTGTCGCTTGTCACTTGTGACTTGTCACCGCCAGTCCGTACAGGATCAGGATGGTGTAGGCAGCGGCGCCGAGATCGTCCAGCATGATGCCCCATCCGCCCGGCGCGCGGCTCACCCATCGTAACGGCGGGGGCTTCACGACATCGAACGCACGGAACAACACGAACGCGACCGCCGCCATGGGACCAGACGAGACGACGGGTGGGGTCGAGAGCATGATCGCCCACATCGCCCACGCCTCGTCGATCACAACGGCGGACGGATCGATCGTGCCCCAGAGGCGCTCGGCGGCCGTCGAGGCGGCCACCCCAATGAGGAATCCCGCCGCCACCCAGACGAGCAGTGCCGCCCCAGGCGCCCGAGGGCCCAGCACGCCCAGGAGAAGACCCGCGAGGCTTCCGGCGGTGCCCGGCGCTATCGGCGCATACCCCAGGCCGCCGACCGTGGCGAGGGCCTTAACGAGCCCTTGACATCGTCCCATGTCAAGGGCGAGCCATCGCATCCAAGAGGATCTCCCGATGGCGCCAGAAGAAGCTGGCCCCCGAGATCACCGTCAAGACCACGGTGATCCACAGCGCCCACGCGATGCCCTGCGCCATCAAATGATCGAGGGGCTGCGGGGGATGGCCGGCGAAGGCCTCCTCGACGACAAACGACACCAAAATGAGGATCACGGTGATCATCTGCGAGGTGGTTTTGTGCTTGCCCTCTTTCGCCGCCGCAAGGACGAAGTGGCGGCTGGCGGCATACAGCCGCACGCCCGTGATGAGCAGCTCCCTGGCCAGAATCACCATGACCATCCAAGCCGGCACGACATGCAGCTGGACGAAACTGACCAAGACGCCCAGCACCAGCACCTTATCCGCGATGGGATCAAGCAGGATGCCCAGCGGACTGGTTTGCTTGAGCCGCCTGGCCAGGTAGCCGTCCAGCCAATCCGTCAGCGAGGCGAGGGTGAACAGGACGAGGCAGACGATCTTGGCGACAAGGCCCGGGACCGTCACCAGACCCATGATCACGACGGCCAGGACAATCCGCAGGACGGTGACCTTGGTGGGAATGGTCATTCTCAATTCGGAATTCTGAATTCGTCCGCCACACTTCTTGGCGGACGCACTCCGCATTCCGCATTGGGCATGAGGGGTTCGGCGACCAGATCGTATTCGTAGGTGTCGATGATGCGCGTGTGAACGAGTTGTCCTGGGACGAGCCTCGACGGGCTCTTCACGTAGACCAGCCCGTCAACCTCCGGACAGTCGGCGGACGTGCGTCCCAGAAACACATTCGGATCATCAGGGTCCTGCTCGTCAATCATCACCTCACACACGCGGCCCAGCAAGGTCCGGTTGATCTCCTCGGCGATCTGCCGTTGAAGGCTCATCAGCTCGTCATAGCGACGCGCCTTCAGGGTCTCTGTGATCTGGTCAGGATCTCGAAAGGCGGCGGACCCGGCTTCGTTCGAATACCGAAAGGCGCCCAACCGCTCAAACCGCGCCTCACGGATGAAGCTGAGCAAGGCGGCAAAGGCCTGCTCGGTCTCTCCTGGAAACCCGACGATCACGGCGGTGCGCAGAGTCATCCCGGGGATCTCGGCACGCAGCATGCCCACCCGTTCCCGAAGTCCCTGCTGGGTGATTCCGCGATTCATCCGGGCCAGCACCTGATCATCCGCATGCTCAATGGCCAGGTCCAGGTACTTGCACACGGCGGGAATATCCCGGATCGCCTCAATGATGTCGCGCGTCACACCCTTCGGATGGCAGTACAACAACCGGATCCACCCGAGGCCCGGAATCTTTCCCAACGCCTGCAGCAGGTCGGCGATGCGGGGCCGCCCATAGAGATCCACACCGTAGTCTGAGGTATCCTGCCCCACCACGATGAGTTCCTTGACCCCGCGCTCCTCAATCAGCCGTCTGGCCTCTTCAACGAGGTCCTCAATCGGCCGGCTCGCCAGCGGCCCCTTGATTTTAGGAATCACGCAGAACCGGCATCCCTTGAGGCATCCTTCCGACACTTTGAGGTAGGCGTAGTGCGGGGGGGTCAGCGCGACACGGGACGGCTGCCCCTGGTGCGGCAGGCGTGGCCGGCGGCGGATGAGGGCGTGATGTTCGCCGTTCAGGGCCTGTTGGACAATCGCGTCGATCTCGCCGAATCCATCCACCCCGACGAACCCGTCGACCTCAGGCAACTCCTTGACGAGGCCGTCTTTGAACCGCTGGACAAGGCAGCCGGCCACCACCACCGCTTTCAGCTTGCCCTGTTGCTTGAGCGCCACCGCGTCCAACACCGTCTCCACCGACTCGTCGATCGCCTCCTGGATAAAGCTGCAGGTGTTGACGAGGGCGACATCGGCCTGCTCGAGGGTGTCCACGACGGTAAATCCGGCTTGTTGCAGCTTGCCCAGGTAGAGCTCCGAATCCACCAAGGTCCTGGGACACCCGAGGCTGATGAGATGAACCCTAGGACGATGTCGCGGGAGCGGCGCGACCATGGAAGCGGCTACTCCGCAGAAACCCCGGCCTGAATCTTCAGTTCGGGTGTTCCGGGAGCGTCAGGCAGGGCGCTGATGCTGCGATGCTGAATGAGCACCCGCCCGCGATGGGCGAGGAGCAACGGGCTGATGGAGTGCCCATTCAACAGCACGTCCACGTGAAACGGTTTGGCCACGACGAGTTTGAACTGCCGTTTGGCCTTCCATGTCTCCTGGGCGCCGGCCACCAGCTCCCGCTGGGTGAGGAGCCGGCCGTCGGATTCCACAGAAATCCACGTGGGCCGTCGAGCAATCGCCTTTAACTCAAGCGACTGGTTCAAGGGGATGACCAAGGATTCAACCCGAAGGGCCTTCGGCTGGGTTGTGACGGTTACGCTCGCTTCGCGTCTTGGCGCGGAGATGGAGAGCGTGCGCAGCGGCTTCGCCCTCACCATCACGACGAGGACGATGAGCCCGACCGCGACCGTCCCGACCCGACGGAACAGATACCACGGGATGTCCACAGGACGCCTCATCGCCGGCTCAGCAGACGCCGGACCGACCGGCTCAGATTCGACTGGTTGAGGCGGAACAGGCGGATAGAGCTGCCTCACGAGAGGCTCGGGATCGAGCCGGAGGCATTTCGCGTAGGTCGCGATGAACCCTTTGGCATAGACCGGGCTCATGGTCTTGTGCAACGTATCCTGCTCCAGGGCTTCCAGGACCCACGGCTGGATTTTCGTCGCCTGCGCGATGTCTTTGAGCGCCAGCCGTAGCTCGGCACGCGCCTGCTTGAATTGCGCCCCGACGCTCTGCTCAGCCATGTCGTTCCTCAGGCCTCAGGTTTCGCTTCCGCCGCCTCAGAGTTCGCGAGAATCTCGCGCGGGCGCGAGCCCTGGGCCGGCCCGATGAGCCCCTCTTGCTCCATCTGATCGAGGATGCGCGCGGCGCGCCCGTACCCCAGCCGCAAGCGGCGTTGGAGAAATGAGGTGGAGCCCTGCCCGGTCTCCAGGACCAGCCGCTTGGCCATATCATAGAGCTCATCCGGCTCGCCCATCAACCCTAATTCGTGAGGGTGGTCCTGCTTGGCGATCAGCTGGTCATCATAACTCGCAGGGCGCTGCGCCTTCAAGAAGGCGACCACCCGCTCGATCTCCTCATCCGCCACATACCCGCTCTGCGCGCGGATCGGTTTGGCCGTCCCAGGCCGCAGAAAAAGCAGATCGCCACGACCGAGCAGCTTGTCGGCCCCGTTCATGTCGAGGATCGTGCGCGAGTCCACCTTGGAAGCGACCTGGAAGGCGATCCGAGCCGGGAAATTCGCCTTGATGACGCCGGTAATCACATCGACCGACGGACGCTGCGTCGCCAGAATGATATGCATCCCCACCGCGCGGGAGAGCTGGGAAAGCCGCGTGATTGCCTCTTCAACGTCTTGCGAGGCGATGATCATCAGATCCGCCAGCTCGTCGATCACGATGACGAGGTACGGCATCCGCGGGTGATCCGGGTCGCCGGCGGTTCCGAACTTCTGATTGTACCCGTCGATATTCCGCACCCCCACCTTCGCCAGGAGCTGGTAGCGCCGCTCCATTTCGGCCACCGCCCACGCCAGGGCGGCGGCGGCTCGTTTGACGTCCGTGACGACCGGGGCCACCAGATGCGGGATGTCATTGAAGAGGACCAGTTCGACCTTTTTCGGATCGATCATCAGGAACTTCACGTCATCCGGCGAGGCCTGATACAACATGCCGGTGAGCAGGCTATTGACGCACACGGTCTTGCCGGACCCGGTGGCGCCGGCGATCAGCAGGTGGGGGCATTCGCGCAGATCCGCGACCAACGGGTGGCCTGAGACATCGATCCCGATCCCCAACGCCAGCGGGGAGCGCAGCTGCGTGAACTCGCGCGCGGTGAGGAGATCGCGCACGTACACGATGGTCGCGCGGCTGTTCGGGACATCCACCCCCACCAAGCCCTTGCCGGGAATGGGGGCGACGATGTGGCAACTGGCGGCTTTCAACACCAGGGCGAGGTCATCGGCGAGCGACACGATCCTCGTCAGCTTCACGCCGGGGGCTGGTTGGAGCTCGTAGCGGGTGACCGTGGGACCCCGATCGATGTTGACGACGGTCGCCTCAATCCCAAACTCTCGAAACGTTTCCTCGAGGATCCGCGCGTTGGTCGTGGGATCTTCCTCAACCCCAAGTTGCCGCTGCGCCATCGGAGGGGGCTTGGTGAGGAGGTCTAAGGAAGGCAGTTGAAAGCCTCCGCTCGCGGGCCTCGGTTGCACGACTCGTTCCCCATCGAGGGGTCGAACCCGAGCAAGCCTGGCCGGCGCAACAGGCGTGGGAAGCGTTTTCGGCTTGACGGTCACAACCGCCGTGCGCGATGCAAGCGGAGGCGCCTCAGCCGAGGCGAGAGGGCGCGGCGCGAGGCGGGCGCCGTCGGTCGCTGGTCGCCCGTCCGCCACATTCGGGCGGCCGACGAGGCGATCACGCAGGAAGCTGATGCCTCGCCCGAGGGCTGCGGCCCACCGATGAGGCACAAGCCGCGTCTCGGCCACGACCGTCCACGACAGGTACCCGACGCAGAGAGCGCCCAACGCGGTGCCGGTCGACCCCAGATAATACCGCCCGGCGCGCACAATCAGATAACCCAGAACCCCGCCGAGCGAGGTTTGTCGAGCCGGATCCGCAGCGCTCAAGGCCAACAGCGTCGAGCCGCTGCCCAGGAGGAAGACGGAGCCCAACGCCTTCGTCGTCCACCGCCCCCCGCCCGGGGCCCTCGTCCTCCACGCACGAACCGACCAGATTCCCGCGAGCAACGGTAACAAAAAGGCGGCCCAGCCGAATCCACCACGCGCCATCAGGGCGACCCACGCGCCCACCACCCCGCCGATATTCCGCAGGGGAGCGTTGGGTTCCGAGCTCAAGAGGGACAGGTCCGCGGCGTGATACGACGCCACGGCGAGGAGGATAAAGAGCCCGGCCGCGCTGATGAACACACTCACCACACGCGCCGGCAGCGGGGTGGTTGTCGCGCGAAGGACGTTACGCGTCGTCGGACGGACCTTTCTGGCGGGAAGACACCTGAGGGACCGGGGCGGCTGACTCGTGTTCGTCCGCCAGCACCCGTTTTCTCGACAGATTCACGCGGCCTTGCTCATCAATCTCGATCACCTTGACTTTGACCTCATCGCCGATCTTCACCACGTCGTCCACTTTCTTGACGAAGCCCTCGGCCAGCTCCGAGACGTGGATCAGCCCCTCCTTGCCGGGAAGGATTTCACAAAAGGCGCCGAAATTCATGATGCGCTTCACCTTCCCCGTGTAGATCCTGCCAACCTCCACCTCTTCGGTCAGGGAGCGGATGATCTCAAGCGCCCGCTCGGATTTGTGGGAGTCCGCCGAGGCCACGGAGACGCTGCCGTCATCTTCCACATTGATCGTCGCGCCGGTCTCCTCGATGATCTTGCGAATCGTCCGCCCGCCTGGACCGATCACGTCGCGGATCCGGTCCGGATTGATCTTGATCGTCACGATCCGCGGGGCGTAGACGGAGATGGCGGGGCGCGGGGTCTCCAGGGCCTTGGTCATGAGATCCAGCACCGCCAGGCGCGCCGGATGGGATTGGGCCACGATCCGCTCGATCAAGTCAATGGTCAATCCGGCGGGAAGCTTGACGTCGACCTGCAGCGCGGTGAGCCCCTTGCGGCTCCCGGCGACCTTAAAATCCATATCGCCGAGGTGATCTTCGAGCCCTGAGATATCCGTCAGGATCGCCGCCTGGTCGCCCTCCTTGACCAGCCCCATCGCCACTCCGCTGACCGCGGCGCGAATCGGCACGCCGGCATCCATCAGCGAGAGGCTTCCCGAACAGACCGTCGCCATGCTGGAGGACCCGTTCGACTCCAGGATGTCCGACACGACACGGATGGTGTAGGGGAAGTCCTCCTTCGTCGGGATCATGGGCGCCAGGGCCCGCTCCGCCAAGGCCCCATGACCGATTTCTCGTCGACCAGGCCCGCGGACCGGCCGCACCTCCCCGACGCTGAACGGAGGGAAATTGTAGTGCAGCATAAACCGTTTGTAGGACTCGCCCTCCAGCGCCTCGATCATTTGCTCATCATCGCTGGTGCCGAGGGTCGTCACCGCTAGGCTCTGGGTCTCCCCTCGCGTAAAGAGACTGGAACCGTGCGTCCGTGGCAAGACGCCGACCTCGCACTGGATCTCCCGCAGGTCGGTGAGTCGACGGCCGTCGATTCGGCGCTGCTGCGTGAGGATGTGGCGACGCACCTCGTCCCGCTCGACCACTCCCAGCGCGAGGTTCACCTCAGCCGACGACACCGGCCCGCCCTCGGGAGCGAACTCTTGAACCAGCGCCTCCCTGAGCATTTCCACGGCGTGCTCGCGGGCGTCTTTTCCCGCCAGCTGATTGCTGCGCCGTAACTCCTCCACCGCGCGCTGGCGGATGGCCCCGACGAGCTGGGCCGACGGCTCGCGCACGATCAGATTGCCGGCTTTGGGCCGGTTCACGGCCGCGCCAAGCTCTTCCTGCAGGCGAATGAGCCGGCGCACATGCTCATAGCCGAACCGGATGGCCTCAATCGCGTTCGACTCCGGCACTTCAAGAAACCCGGCTTCAATGGACAGGACCCCGTCGCTCGTCCCGGCCACCACCAGATCGATCGGGCTGTCGGTCAGCTGCTGATACGTGGGATTGACGACCAACTGCCCCTTGACCGACCCGACCCTGACCGCTCCAACAGGCTTGGGAAACGGGAGCGGCGAGATATGGAGCGCGGCTGACGCTCCCACGATGGCCAGCACGTCGGGATCATACTGACCGTCGGATGAGAGCACCATGGCCATGAGTTGGATGTCGTGCAGAAACCCGTGGGGAAACAACGGCCGGATGGGGCGGTCAATCAACCGGGCGGTTAAGATCTCGCGTTCCGTAGGACGCCCTTCCCGTTTGAAAAACCCGCCGGGAATCCGCCCGGCCGCGTACGTCTTCTCGCGATAGTCGACCATGAGGGGCACGACGTCGCCGAGGGTCGCTGGCTTCGGGAAGGGGGCGTAGACGGCGGTGACCAAAACCACCGTGTCGCCTTGTTGGACGACGACCGAACCGTCCGCCTGTTTCGCGACTTTCCCGGTTTCCAGGGAGAATGTCGTCGAACCGAGCGATGTGGATGCGCGTTGGGCCATTAGGGAAGGCGGCTCACTTGCGGAGGTTCAGCTCGCCCAACACCTTCCGGTAGCTGGGTTCGTCGTGACGTTTGAGATACTCCAGCAACCGTCGACGGCGGCTGACCATCATGAGCAGACCCTGACGGGAATGCACATCCTTCTTGTGCGTCTTGAAATGGCCCGTCAACCCGTTGATCCGTTGGGTCAGCAGCGCAATCTGCACCGGGGCCGAGCCCGTATCGCGGTCATGCGCCCGGAATTGCGCAATCGCCTTCGTCCGTTCCTGGATATCCACTGGCATAGAGGCTCCTGTTTCAAAGGCGTTAGTATACGCTTCCCTCATTCCGACGTCAATGAGATGCGAAACAGACCGAAAGGGAGCCTGTAAGCCGAGTTCTGTGCCCCCATGCTACTTTCCCCTCGTGAGAGGGGCAGGAAAGTATGGGAGTGATGGCCATCCATCTTGGCCCCGCTTTGCAACGGAGCTCCTGCGGCCTACCTCCTCACCGCCCCGCCGTCAGGCGGGGACTCGGGCGGGCCACCCGAGAAGCGAGACGTTTGGCCTTGCTCCGCGTAGAGATTGCCGCGTTTCACGTCCCCCCCATAGATTTGCTTCGCAACGCGAAGCAAATCTAAACATGGGGGCTGCTCGTCTCTGTGGCTCTTCCGCCACACAGCGTGGCGGATCCGCCTTTCGACGGAAATCCTCCCCCGGGTCGCCCCGGGAGGCCCCGCGGTTAGCGGGGTACGCTGCCCTGTGGAGCTCGGACTTTCCTCCCCCCTAGATTTGCTTCGCAAATCTAACCAGGGGGGCGACCATCCAGCTCCCTTTCGGTGTCAAAGAGCGCGCGATTTCGCGGCGCGACCGGCTAACCGGTCGGCCTGGTGATTGAGTTCCCGAGGCACGTGGTGAATTTCACAGCGCTCGAACCGGCGCATCATGTGCAACGCCAAATCATGGAGGAGCCGCAGCGTGGCATCGCGGACTCGATACGAGCCGGTGATCTGCCTGGCCAGCAGTTCGCTGTCCGTCTTGACCCTCAGCCGCATCAGGCCACAGGCCTGCGCTTCCTCGACGGCGTACACCAGCGCCAGGTACTCCGCCACATTGTTGGTGGTCTCGCCCACGTACTTGGAGAGCTGGCGGGCAATCCCTCCTTTGCCGTCATGGAAGACCACCCCAATGCCTGCCGGACCCGGGTTGCCCAAACTTGCTCCGTCGATCGAGATCTCCGCGACGTCACGCGGTTTCGTCGACATAGAGGATCCGATTACAACTATCGCAGGTCACCAGCTTGGCTTTCAAGTAGGCTTCGTTAATCACCTGGGGCGGCTGCACCATGTTACACCCCCCACAGGATTCCCTCACAATCGGCACCAGCGCCAATCCGTCACGGTTGGCCAGAACGCGCTCGTACAACGCCAGCGACTCCGAGGCGACCAGCGGCGTGAGATCCGCCCGCTGTACCTCGAGACGCTGCAATTGCGCCTCGAGCGCGCTGAGCTCCTGACGGATGCGAATCTCTTCCTGTTTCAGCGCGGTCTGTTGGGCCTCGACCCGGCCGAGGTGTTGGGTCTGCTCCCGCTTGAGCTGATCGACCGTCTCGAGGAGCTCGAGGATCTGCTCTTCGAGCAACGAGATATCGGCCTTGGCCTGGTCAATCTCGTGCTGGATTGCGGAATACTCTTTGTTGGTCTTGACCTGAAACAGCTGCATCTGCAGTTTCTTCACGCTCGCTTCCGCGGTCGCCAGCTCCAGTTCTTTTTCCTTCCGCTTGAGCTGCGCCGTGTTGAGCCGCGCCTCCACGGCGCTGGCGTTGGCCTGCGCTTCCGCCAGCAGTTGTCTGGCCTGCTCCAGCTCCAAGGGTTTGTGCTGTTCTTCCCGGCGCAGTCGGAACAACTCGCTGTCCAGCTCCTGGAGTTTCTTCAGTGTGTCAAGCGCTTCTGTCATGAAGGGTCTGCGACGTGGGCGGTACAGGGATCGAACCTGTGACCTCTACCATGTGAGGGTAGCGCTCTAACCAGCTGAGCTAACCGCCCCTTTCAAAACTGTTCAATGTGGAATGTGTAAAGTGTAATGTCCTCTGAGCACCTTTCACGTGACACATTTCACATGACACCGACGAGTGGGCCGGGGAGGGATCGAACCTCCGACCAACTGGTTATGAGCCAGCTGCTCTCCCATTGAGCTACCGGCCCTACGACGGGGTGAAGTGTCCTTTCTCGGTCGTGAACGTCATCTCGAGGAAGTTGCGCAGCCGCCGGCTCCTCGTGGGGTGCCGAAGCTTGCGAAGGGCTTTCGCCTCGATCTGCCTGACCCGTTCTCTCGTCACATGAAACATCTGGCCGACCTCTTCCAGCGTCCGCGGCGAGCCATCCTGGAGGCCAAAGCGAAGCAGGAGGACCTGGCGTTCACGCTCGGAGAGGCTCGTGAGGACATCCTCGATTTGCTCTTTCAACATGCTGTAGGCCGTCGCATTCGCCGGTGACACGGCTCGCTTATCTTCGATGAAATCCCCGAAATGGGTGTCCCCGTCTTCGCCGATCGGCGTCTGCAAGGAGATCGGCTCTTGCGCGATCTTCAGGATCCCCCGGACTTTGTCGACCGGGATGCCCGTCGCTTTCGCCACCTCCTCCGGCATCGGTTCCCGTCCGGTCTCCTGCACGATCGCCAGAGACACGCGGATCAGCTTATTGATCGTCTCGGTCATATGGACCGGGATGCGGATCGTGCGGGCTTGATCCGCGATCGAGCGCGTGATCGCCTGGCGGATCCACCAGGTGGCGTACGTGGAAAACTTGTATCCGCGGCGGTACTCGAACTTCTCGACGGCCTTCATGAGCCCGATGTTGCCTTCCTGAATCAGGTCCAGGAACGACAGCCCCCGGTTGGTGTACTTCTTCGCAATGCTGACGACCAGCCGGAGGTTGGCTTCGACGAGCTCCTTCTTGGCTCTCGTATACTCCCACTCCGCTTGGCGGATGCCTTTGAGGTTGTGGCGCATCGTCTCGGGTTCCCCGCCCAAGTGTCTGCGTTGCTCCCGCCGCCGCACAAGGAGGCCCTGCCGCTTGCCGGCCATCCCACGGCCCTTGGCGCGCCGTAACAGGGCGAGCTGCCGGTCGGCGACCTCCACGGCCTTGAGGAACTGCTCCAGGCGCTTCACCAGCCATTCAATCGCTCGAATCGTCAGGTGGTAGTCATCCAGCAGCCTGCGGACCTTCCCCTTGACGCGCATGCCCTTCAGGCGCCGGCGCAACTTGACGAGCTGCGCGACGAGTTCTTCCCGACGGAGGTTCGGGTCATCCTTCACGTAGTCCTCCGGATTGAGGCGACCCCCGATTAGGTCATCCGTCAACTTCAACAGCTCCCGTCGGAGGAACGGCAGCTGGAACACCCGATCACGAAACACGAGCTCCGCCGCCTCGATCTTCTTGGCGAGCGCGAGTTCTTGCTCGCGCGTCAGCAACGGGATCTGGCCCATCTGGCGCAGATACATCTTGACCGGATCATCGAGTTGCTTGAACTCGACGGGCTCTTCGGCCTCCCCGTCCTCCCGCTCCTCGGCCGCGGCTTTTCCCGACGAGGACGGAGCCTTGGGTGTCGTTCTCGAAGGCTTATTGACGATCTCGATATGTTCTTTGCCCAGCAAGATCAGCAACTCGTCAATCTCCTCGGGCGATACCACGTCCTGCGGCAACAGGTGGTTGAGCTCTTCATACGTGATGGACCCGCGATCTCGGCCGATGCCGAGCACCCGAGCCAGTCGCTCACGAAAGGCTTTCCGTTTACTCTTCGTCATGGGCCTTCACCATCTGCTGATACTGCTTGAGGAGCTCCGACACGTCACGTTCTCGGCCGGCCTGTTGCGCTGTTGCCAGCTTCGTCTGCAACCCGGCCAGCCGTTCCTGACGAGCCTTCGACTTCAGACGACGCACGCATTCCTGAAAGGCCTGGTCCCGATGAGCGACCGTCTGGGCCAACTGGACCAGCTCAGACACCATGCCCCCCGCCTCATCATCCGCGAAGCGCGAGATGACTTGCGCGGGTGTTGGATCGGCATGGGACATCGCCCGCATCTCGCCGACCGCGGCGACGATGCGCCGCAACTGCTCATCGGTGATCGCCGATAGGAGCTGTGCTCGCTCAACCGCATCCCAGCGGGATGGCTGGTCGAGGACGAGTGCCGCCACCATGCGCTCCGCTCCCTGGAGGCGCGCCCCCTCGCGTCTCGGCACGCGACCCTCCACCGGCTGCGCGGTACGCGGTTGGATTTTTCGCAGCTCTTCGGCCACGGCGTGCTCCTGCAGGACGAATCGCTCGGCCAACAGGCGGACATACTCCGCCCGCAGCATCGCGTTGGGCACGGTCGCCACGGTGGGCAACACGAATTGAGCCGCGCGGACCTTCCCTTCCGCGCTGCGGATGTCGTAGCGATTCGTCGCCGCGCGGATCAACCATTCCAAGACCCCCAGGGCCTGCCCCAGCAGCTCGGTGAAGGCGCCCAAGCCGCGAGCCTGAATGTACTCATCCGGATCAACCCCCGTGGGCAGCTGAGCGACGCGGACCTCAAAGCCGTTGGCGACCAAGACGTCGATCCCCCGCAGCGTCGCCGCCTCGCCGGCCGCATCCGCATCAAACGCGAGCACCACGTGCTGGGCGTACCGGCCAAGCAGACGGGCCTGCTCCAGGGTCAAGGCGGTCCCGAGCGGTGAGACGACATGGGTCACCCCATGCTGCCAGAGGAGGACACAGTCAAAATATCCTTCCACGAGGATGGCGCTCTTCGCCTTCAGCATCGCGTCTTTGGCTTGGGGCAACCCGAAGAGCGAACGGCCCTTTTGGTACAGGGGCGTGTCAGGGCTGTTGAGATATTTCGGCTCTTGCCCGGCAAGGCTGCGACCCCCGAACCCCACCACCCGACCCCGGCCGTCCTGAATGGGAAACAGGAGCCGCTGGCGAAACCGATCCACGAGCCCTCGCCGGCCTCGCACAATCAGCCCCGCGCGCTCCAAGAGCCCCGGGTCGGGGCTCGTCTTTTTTGCGGCCTGCACCAACCGATCCCACCCCGCCATCGGGGCGCAGCCCAGGCGGTAGGCCTGCCGGGTACGCTCCGCCACCCCCCGCGTGCGCAGATACGCTCTGGCCACCCGTCCCTCGCGAGGATGCGCCAACAGGCGCTCATAATACCGGCACGTCTTTTCCAGCATCGCATACAGTTGGTCGGTATGGCCGTTGCGAGACGCCTCGGCGCCTTGTGGAATCTCCACCCTGGCCTGCTCGGCCAACTGATGGACCGCCTCGGGAAACGTGAGGCGTTCCCGCTGCATCAGGAAACTAAAGACGTTGCCCCCCACCCCGCACCCGAAACAATGAAAGATCTGCTTGTCGACGTTGATATGAAACGAGGGGGTCCGTTCCTGATGGAACGGGCACAACGCCTTGAAGTGCCGTCCCGCCCGCTTCAACGGCACATACCGACCGATCAGCTCGGCGATTTCGACGCGCGATTGGATCTCGTCCAGCACCAGTTCCGGGATCAGCGGCATGCTCACGACGGCCCCGGTTCCAACAAGATGGAACGTGCTGGACGGCTCGACCGGCCAGGCAACCGATCCGCGACGAGCCGAATGCCCCATCGGGAGACCTGCACAAGCTGCGGTCCCACAAGCGAGCGTTCGGCGATGCTTCGCGTCAGGTAGGGTTGGCCGGTTGCGAGCATGAAGATCAGGAGGACGGCTGCCCACCACAGTCCTCTCACGCTACCCAGAATCAGCCCGAGTCCTCGGAGGAACCAGGGAACTCGTGGCCGCTCAAGCCACGAGGCACACCGCCGGATCAGGAGGCACGTCGCCAGCACCACAAGGAGAAACGCCCCTGCGGAGCACAGGACATCAAGCGTGCGGGGGTCGTACCGCCACCACCGCGAGCTCCACGTAATGATCCGCCCGGCGATGCCGCCGGATGCCACGGTGGCCGCAACCAGCCCAACCACATGGAGGCTCTCCGTCGCCCCTCCCCGGGAAAAACCGACATAGCAGCCCCGGCATGCGAGAACGAAGACGAACAGATCAATCCAGTTGGGCCACGTCGTTGGCAGACTCCTGGAGGCACGATGCCACGGTAGTCAAAAACTATACCATACAACGAAACGGAGCGTCAAGGTAGCGCTACCAGCGAAGTGACAAAGTGGCCCAGTGGCCAAGTGACTGAGTGGAAGAAGGAAAGAAGGAAGGGTGGACGAACTCAATCTAAATGCGCCCAAGAATGCACGTTAACATGATGGGGCGCATTTACCCTGAGCGAAGTCGAAGGGTCGATGGAACGCTTTGCCACTCGGCCACCTTGCCACTTGGCCACTGGGGTCTAGCGGGTGCAGCGGACCTTGACGATGCGCAGCTCCTCCAGGAGGGTCTCCATTCGCTGCAGGATGAGCTGTTGGTTTTCCAGGATGGTCGCCAGTTTCTGGTCGACGGCGGCCGCATCCACCACGGGGGCTTTGGTCCGACCGGTCGTCTGTGCGTCAACCAACCCCTGGAGCATCCACAGGCTTCCGACGATGCCGGTGCCGACCGCCACGCGCAACAGCAGCCACCCTCGTCTGGCGTTCATTCGACCGTGCTCCTTCTTATTGGCCACCCGCGGCCGCCACGGACTGCTGGGATTTGTCTTGGACCAGATGAACGGTCATGAAGATCAACAGATCCAGCTGATCCTGGCCCGAGGGGGTCTGCTCCCGGCGATTGGTGAACAGCGCCCCAAGAATCGGGATGTCCCCAAGAACCGGCACTTTGCTCAGCGTAATGCGCTCCGCCTGTCGTTTCAATCCGCCGATCGCCAGCGTCTGTCCATCGATGAGCCGGACTTGCGTCTTCGCTTTCTGGACATCAAAATCCGGAAAGGTGATGCCTGAGGCATAGGTCCGGTCGGAGCCGACCGTGGTGATTTCCGGATTGACATCCATGACGATTTCGCTGCGGAGATTGACATAGGGTTTCACCTTCAGGATGATCCCGGTCTCACGCGTCTCAAATCCGCTGACCGTCGCCCGGCCCGTCGAGGGATCCACCTGAAAATTCGGGATGTTCACATCGGTGCCCACCTGGACGCTGGCTTCTTGATTGTTCAGCGTGACGATGGTGGGATTCGAGATCACGCGCGTATCCACCCGCTGCTTGAGCATGTTGATGGTCGTCGCCAACTGGGACATGGTGATCGTCCCGAAGACGAACTGCCCGCCCGCGTTCGGGATGACGCCGCGGTTCGCCGCCGCGCTGGTGGCCGTTGAGGTGCCGGTGTAGAAAATATCCCCCGGCCTGGTGAGGAACTCGCTCCCGATCTTCCCATAGGTGGCCCCTTGCCGGAACGGAAAGGTGGTTGACGACGTGGCCGGAGTGACCGTGATGGGCATGCTGTCGAACCAGTCAATCCCCAGATTTTCATCGCGGGTCAATCGCGTTTCAACGAAGCGGGATTCGATGTGAACCTGGGGGGTTTGCTGATCCAGCCGCGCCACGATTTGCTTCAACTGAAACAGGTTCGAGGGCAAATCGGTGATGATGACGGCATTGGTGCGCTCATCGAACTTCGCCTTGCCGCGGTCCGTCAGCATCTCTTTGGCAATCTCCATCACCTCCGCCGCCTTGGCGTAGCTCAGCGGAAAGACCTCGGTCGCCAGCGCCTCCTGCTCCACCGCTTCAAGGCTCATCACGCGGATGACATCGCCTGTCCGCTCGTAGAGGAAGCTGTAGGTCCGCAGCACGATATCGAGGGCTTGCTCCCAGGGCACATCGGTGAGCTTGATCGTCACCAGCCCCTCCACATCAGGGCCCGCCACGATATCCACGCCGCTTTTGAGGGAGAGAATCCGCAACACCTGCCTGATGTCCGCGTCCTTGAAGTCCACGCTGATGAGCCCTGAGGCGGACGGTTCGAGTGATTCCACCGGGGAACCGGCGGCGACCTCGCCAACCGGCTCATCGGTGGTCATCGCCTCCTCGTCAATGGCGGACGCGTCAGATCCCGTCTCATCCGACCACGCCGTATCAGTGACCAGTGACCAGTGACCAGTGACCAGTGACACGGCGACGAGCCCCACAAACCACGTGAGCAGCCGGCCAGCCAACGTATGCCTCATGGTTTTCCTCCCTCTTGGTCAAACGTCATCCGGACCGTCACCCGGCGACCCTCCTGGTCCAGCACGACATAGTCTGGATGAATCTCCGCGACCTGATACCCTCCGATCGCATCCCCCACCATCGCTTCCTTGTCATTCAGGAGCGCGATCGAACGGCCTGCCGGATCCCACAGGATCCCTCCCAACAAGGGCAGCGAGAGATCCACCGGCGCTGAGGCGGACGGCACCTCACCGGCGATGGCGATCATTCGTCCATCCCGCACGAGCGGCACAAAGGGGTCCCGCTTACCCTTAGCATCGTAGAGGACCTGCGCCGGCTCGATTTGAGGCTCTGCCCATCCGACCTGCCTCCACGCCGCCATCAGCCACAGGATCAGCACGGCACAGAGTGGGGCGTTACGAAGATGGTGTTGGCTCATCGTCAATCGTCACATAGGTCAGGAGGAGCAGCCGGATGGTGTGGCGCCGCAGCTCTCGAGCCGCCTGCGCGATGCGCAATTGTTTCACTTCCACCGGCTGGTCACCCGATTCAACCTGACTGAGAAACATCCCAAATTGATGGAAGCCCGACAGGGCATCGATTTCGATGGCGATCGCTTTGTAGGGTGCGGTGGCCGACGGGGCGGACGCCTCACGGGCGCTTGCGTGCTGGTCGGAGCGTTGAGGGGAGATGGACAGGATCCTCACGCCTGTTTGGCTGGCGAGCCCTGAGAGCCGCTCAATCAGTGACGGCAGCTCATCTTCAGAGGGCAGCTGATCGCGCAACTGCTCGACCTCGGCCTCGAGTTGTCCGTACTCCCGGCGGATCGCGTGACCTTGGTCGATCAGCTCCTCGAGCTGGCGGACCTGCTCGGCGACGTCGTGCACCTGTTGGCCCAGATGAGCCACCTCGCTGCCAAGCGGCTGAAGCAGGTAGAGATACGACGCGTACACCGCGAGGGCCGCGAAGACGATCAGAGCCGCCAGAAGGCGCTGTTTTTTAGTCGTGCGTTTCATCGGCTATTGCAACGTGCCGGTCAGGGTAAAGAGGGCCATCTCGACGTCATGTTCTTTGACGCTCTTGATGGACTCGATTTGGATGTCCTGGACCATGGAGGCAAAGGCAGGCTGGTCCTTGAGACTTTGAACCAACTGGCCGATGGCCACCATTTCCTGCCCTTCCTGACCGAGGGCGGCCCCCTCAATCACGAGCCCCTGCACCGGCTCGAGCGAGAAGGCCGTCAACCAAATCCCGTCCGGCGTTGCATCGGAGAGCGCATTGAGCCGCATCGCCACGGAGCTCTCACCCCGTTTCAGGCCCTGAAAGGCTTTCTGCTGCGCGCGAAGGCGTTGGAGGGCGACGCGGAGCTGCTCGATTTCCACACGTTCCGGTTGAAGCTCCTGGAATTGCTCGGTGAGGTGAACGAGCTGCATCCGACGAACTTGTCTGACCAGGGCGAGTGCTAGCGTGAGACCAAAGACGAGCACCACGATGAGGAGAACCAGCGGCGACCGGTGGAGCTGCGGCAGCGTGGGTACCGCGGCTTTGCGATAGGACTCAGGGAGCAGGTTAATGGCGAGCATCACACCCGCAACGCCAAGCCATAGGCGACGGCAAACTGACTCGAGACCCGCTCCGAGAACGGCCACGGGACCAACGGCTGCGTGAGATGTTTTTTCAGCGCTTCAAGGAATCCGACCGATTGACTCAAGCCACCGCTGAGCAGCAGTTGACTCGGCGAGGGTCCGAAATGACTTTCGAAGAAATCGAACGAGAGCTGGAGTTCTTGCACGAGGGCCTCGCACGCCGCGGCGAACGCCTCGAACACCTGAGGAGGCGGCAGGGCGGATTGTCTCAGTTGTGCCAACGCCGCCGGCTGGTCGATCCCACAGCGTTGCGCAACGTCCTGGATGAACTTCTCCGCGCCCCAGGGAATATCACGCACCAGGTACGGCACCCCGGCCTTCAGGACCGCCAGGTTGGTCCACTGGGCCCCCACGTTGATCAAGGCCGGCGCCTCGGCGCGTCCCCTGTGGTCGGCGTGCTCCAAAAAGGCGTTCGCCAACGCCAAGGCATCGACATCGACGGTGGTGACTTCGCACCCCGCGTGGTTCACCCAGGCAAGCCGTCGTTCCAGGACATCCTTTTTGCACGCAGCCACCAGGACCCACATCTTGCTGCCACCGGACGCGCCCAGCACCGCCCCATCCAAGACCACATCTTGAATATTGAACGGCAGGGAGCGCTGCGCTTCAAACGGCAGGGCCTGCCGAAACTCGTCGGGGGTCAGCGTTGGCATTTCCACCACCCGCAGAACCACCCACTGCCCGCTGACCGCCATCGTCACGCCTTTCAGGTGAGGGACTCGCAATCCGTTCAACGCCTGACGGATGGCCTCAGGGATGCGGGATTCATCGCCGGCGGTCAGTTCCACAAGCTGGACCCCAAGCACCCGACGCGCCCCCAGGGTCTTGTGAGGTCCTAACGCGACGGCCTTCACGGACGAAGAGCCGACATCGAGCCCCACGGTGGGCCCACCCTCCTTGGGTTGAATGGCCACCAACCGCTTCACCACCTGCCAGCCCTGCAGGAGGGGACGCGGGAGCGAGGGGGCAGACACCATGGTCAGAACTGGTTTCCCAAATGCTTTCTGGTACTGATTACGGTGATTGTCGTCAAGTCCTCATCACCGTAATCACGTCTTTCAATCACCGCAATCCCTCTCAAGGGTATGTGAAATAGGCTAGGGATTTCGCAATTTGACCTGGGTTCGCAGCGGGGCCGGGGTCGTGCGGACACTGCCGGTGGCCAGATAGGCTGAGGCCAACCGGTTTTCTAACCGAACGGTCACCGTTTTGGTGCTGTTCGTATAGTCCGCCTGGAAGGTTTGGACGTCGTTGGACAACGTCGCCGGACAGGTCGCGCTGCCGAAGTCGGCGATGACGGTATCTGAGCCGGCCGTTTGACAGCGGACCAGCCGCACGTTCGTCGCATTCGTCGCATCCAGCAGATAATGAATCCAGCCGCCCGTCATCGTATCGTTGCCCCAGCAGATGCCCCCGCACAGGGCGTCGTCATAGCTGCGGGCGATCTGGAAATTCAGCCGTGTGGTGTTCGTGACATCCTGGTTCGGAGCCGTGGTGGGGGAATCGACGTTACCAGCCTCCCGCAATTCCTTCACCATGGCGTCAAGCGCCCGGCGGGCCTGCTGCTGGACATGGGTGGAGGCCTCCGAGGTCACAAACGCCCGCTGGTCCATCAGCAAACTGACCGCGAGGGCGCCTCCAATGGCCACAAAAATCGCCACGGCGATGAGGAGTTCCGTGATCGTCAACCCGCGCCGAGACATGAGACATGGGACGTGGGACATGGGACGTGCTCCTTGTCGCTTGTCCCTTGTCGCTTGTCGCTTGTCTCTGATCAGGAGCGGCATGTCATCAGGGTCGCCAGCATGGCTTGGGATTCAATCACCCCATTGGCGGCGAACCCGTTGCTTCCATCCGAGGAGCTCAGCGTCGCGCCACCCCAGGCGCATTCTCCAAGCGTGCGACTGCGATGACGCCAGCACACCGCCACCGTCACGCGGATGGGGTCATCGTTTTGCGCGCACGCGGCGGTGCCGGCTGAATTCTGGCAGGTCACGATGACCAGTTCCTCGGTGGCCGGATTGGGCTGAATGCTCTTGCCCAGCGCGCACCGCTGGAGCCACGCATCCCACGTGTTTACCGCCTGACCGTCACAGTTCGTCTGGATCGTCGCGGAGGGCCGGGTCGTGCAATTGGGCGTCGTATTTTGCAACCGGAGCTGCTCCATGACTCGATTCGCATCGGTGATCGCCCACGTGAGGTTCCTGGCATGCTCGGCGAGGATCATCTGTCCGATAAACGCCCCCAAAAACGCCATCATGGCGATGCTCAAGATGGCCACGCCGATGAGCACCTCCGGCAGCGTCAGCCCAGAGACACGAGACAGGAGACACGAGACAGGAGACTTTTTTGTCTTCCCACGAGTCTCCAGTCTCAGGTCTCCAGTCTCAGGTCTCATGTCTCAGGTCTCTGGTCTCATGTCGCTGGTCGCTTGTTTCAGCAGGCCAATGGCAGATCCGTGACCAGCGCATCGGTGGCATCCCCCGGGCCGGCACCTGTGCAATGACGCACGCGCCCGGTCTGATCCGCGAAAAATGCCCGCGTGCCAAGTGATCCGATCGACTGAGGATTCGCGGTGAGGGTGTAGCCTGTGCAGTCGGTCGCGCACCCGCCCGGCTGGGGGGTATAGGTATAGAGATAGCCCTGCGACAGCGAGTTCGCCATGGGGACGTCGAACGACGGCGAGCCGTAGTCCGGCTCCGCGTCATCGTACATGGCCGCCTGCCAGCCGGACGGAAACGTGTTGTTGATTGCATGGTACATGTGCAGCACCGAGGTCAGCGCGTGCACGTTGCCGATGGCGGTGGCTTCGTTGGTGGTGCTGCGGGCTCGCAAGATACTCTGGATCGCGATGACCGCCAGGAGGCTCACGATCCCCAACGTGACAACCAGCTCGATCATCGTGAAGCCCGCCCCCAGCCGAATGGCTGTTGAGCGACCCAGCGATCGGCGCATCAGCCACCGAGCGAGGTGGGGCCTCGCGCGTTGGACGCCGAGGCCCCCCTCTGCTCTCGATAGGCACACTCACGATCACCACTGTCACAACGGCTCAACACGCCGCAGGCGCGGCGTCGAGCGTGGCATCATCCGCCATGCCCGCAGCCGTGCCAGTCCCCCGGCAGTGCCGGACGATCCCGGTCTGATTGGTGAAGAACGACCGCGTGCCTGTCGTGCCCACGGCGTTTGGAACGGACAGGAGCGTGTACGTCTGCGCCGTGACCGTGGCGTACGTGTAGTTGTACCCTTGCACCGTCTGGCCGGTCAACGCCAGGTCGAACGCCGGCGGGCCGTAGTCCGGATCGGCGTTCGTGTACATGTCGGCCTGCCAACTGTTCGGCGGGTACACATTGTTGACCGACCGGAACATCTCCAGCCCGGACGCCAAGGCCCGGAAGTTCGCAATCGCCGCCGACTCATTGGCCGTCGTGCGACCACGCAAGACGTTCGGGATCGCAATCGCCGCCAGCAGGGCGATGATCGCGACCACGATCATGACTTCGACCAGCGTAAACCCGCGGTCAGCAACCGGTTTCATGGGCACTTCCTCCTGTTGGCGGGCTGTGCGTGGCGGGAAGGATGTTGGAATGATTATGCCCTCTTGTGCCTTCCGTGACCCCACACCTGAAGCCGCGCCTATGTTGCGTACGTGCGCCGCACCCTGTTCGCAGCGCCCCTGCCAGCCCTGCATAGGTTTCCTCTGATTCCGCACCTCCTTTCAAAGAAAAACGCCATTGCCGCATGGACAATGGCGTACCGGACCCTTCGTCCCACTCATGCGGCAACTCAGCCACCCTGTTGAAGATGGGTATAGCGTCTCTCTTCTCTTCGGTTCGCACCAGCCGGGAAGCTGCCTCTGAACCGGACGCCCCTACTCGCTTCTCCCACAGGGTCTGTAGCTTTCCGACCCCGCCTCTCGACGAGTGTGGCTTGTTCGCTGAGACACCTGTACTATGCCACAACGCTGCGCCTTTCGTCAAGCGATTTCCGCTTCTCCTCTAATAACCGGGAGTGACGAGCTGGGAGATTTTGAAGATCGGCAGAAACAGCGCAATGACAATGGAGCCGATAATCAGCCCCAGCACGGCGATGATGATCGGCTCAATCAGGCTCGTGAGGGCGGCAACCGCCGTATCCACCTCGTTTTCATAGAACTCGGAGATTTTGGACAGCATGCGCTCAAGCTCCCCGGTTTTCTCACCCACGGAGATCATCCGGGTCACCATGGGGGGAAAGACGCGGCTTTTGGCCAGCGGGTCCGCGATGTTCGCCCCCTCCCGGATGCTGGAGCGCGCCGCCAGGGCGGCGTGTTCGATCAGTCGGTTCCCTGCCGTTTTGGCGACGATTTCCAAGGAGGTCAGAATGGGCACCCCGGATTTCGACAAGGTCGCCAGGGTCCGGGTGAACCGCGCGATGGCGACCTTCTGCAGGAGAGGTCCGATCAGGGGAAGCTGGAGTTTGAGGCGATCAAACCACAGCTGGCCGACCGGCGTGGTGAGGAAAGCCCGAAACGCCACGAGCATCGCGATGCCCGCCGCGACCATGAGGAGGAAATATTTCCTCAAGAGGGCGCTGGCCGCCAGCAGGATCTGGGTCGGCATCGGCAACGTGCCGCCCAGCGAGGTGAAGATCCCCTGAAATTTCGGCACCACGACGACGACCAGGAACGTGGTGATGGAGAACGCCAAAATGCACACGAGCGCCGGATAAAACAGGCTGGCGCGCACCTTGTTCCTGAGCATATCGGCTTTCTCCATATACCCTGCGAGCCGATCCAGGATCTCATCCAACCGTCCCGAGGATTCGCCGGCCTTGACCATGTTGACGAAGAACTCCGAGAACACAGGGGTCTGCTTGGCCAGCGCCTCAGAGAGACTTGCGCCGGCTTGCACCTGGCCGAGGATCGTGCGCAGGATCCGGCGGAACGTGCGATCCTCCATCTGCTCCGACAAGACGTCCAGCGATCCCACAATGGGGATGCCGCTGGCCACCATCGTGGCAAGCTGCCTCGAGAAGATGACGAGCTGCTGGATCGCGACCCGCGGCTGGCCGATGCCAAAGAGCGGCTGGCCGGACGGGCGCTCCTCGACCGAGATGACGAGGAGGTCTTGCTTCCACAGCTCCTCGACGAGGGCGGTTTTGGACGCGGTCTCCAGCGTCCCGCTGCGGGTGTGCCCGGCTTTATCCTTGACCACGTACGTAAAGGTCGGCATCCTCCCTCTCCACCAGTCGTCGCTCAGTCACACGCCCTAGGCGCCGCGTCGAGCGTGTTGTCGTCCGCCATGCCCGCCCCGACCCTCCCACGACAGTGCCGGATGATCCCGGTCTGATCGGTGAAAAACGTTCGAGTCCCGTCCCTTCCCAAGTTCAAAGGCTGCGCAAGCAGGATGAAGGTCTGCGGCGTGCCCCGACCGTACACGTAGCTATAGCCTTGGACGAGGCTTCCAAACATATTCCCGTTGAACGCCGGAGGACCGTAGTCCGGGTCGGCGTTCGTGTACATCTCGCCCTGCCACGGCCACGGGTACTGGTTGTTCACGGCACGGTACATCTCCAAGGCCGAGGACAACGCCCGGACGTTCGCAATCACCGCCGACTCGTTGGCCGTGGTGCGGCCCCGCAAGACGTTCGGGATCGCAATCGCCGCGAGCAAGGCGATGATCCCCATCGCGAGCATGACTTCCACGAGCGTAAACCCGGTTTCATGTGTCACCTTGACCGCGCCTGTGAAGATCGGCATGGGTTTACTCGTCAGAGGTCACGTGGAGCACTTCCTCAAGGCTCGTCAGCCCCATCGCGGCTTTTCTCAAGCCGTCTTCTCGCAGCGTCTTCATGCCTAAGCGCTCCGTCGCATCGCGTTTGATATCCCACGAGGGCGCCTGGCTGACGATGAGATTCCGAATCGGCTCATCAATCGGAAGGATCTCGATGAGCCCGACGCGGCCCCGGTAGCCGGTCTGGCGACAGGCAGAGCAGCCTTTGGCGGTATAGAAGGCGGCGTCCTCAGGCGGGGCATACCCCAGGCGCTGCAGCAGCTCAGCGGGCGGCTTGAACGGCTCGCGGCATTTGCGGCAGAGGGTTCGCACCAGCCGTTGCGCTTCAATCAGGACGATGCTCGACGCCACCAGAAACGGCTCCACCCCCATGTCGATGAGGCGGGTGACCGCCGAGGCGGTGTCATTGGTGTGCAGCGTCGAGAGGACCAAGTGGCCGGTGAGGCTCGCCTTCATGGCGATGTCGGCTGTTTCGAAATCGCGGATCTCCCCCACCATCACCACGTCAGGGTTCTGGCGCAAGATCGCCCGCAGCCCTGCGGCGAAGGTCAGGCCGATGTCGGGATTCACCGGTACCTGCGTGATGCCTTCGACCTGGTATTCGACGGGATCTTCGATGGTAATCAGGCTTCGGGTCGACTCATTGAGCTGGCTCAAGACCGCGTAGAGCGTGGTAGACTTTCCGGACCCGGTCGGCCCGGTCACCAGGATCATCCCGTGCGGGCGCTGGGCGGCTTCTTTGAGGGGCGCGACGGACTCCGGCAGGAAGCCGAGGCGCTCCAATCCCGCCGCGAGCTGGGCTTTGTCCAAGGCCCGCAAGACGACCTTGCCTCCATAGGTGATGGGAAGGACCGACACGCGGAAATCGACTTCCTGGCCTTCAAGCCGCACCTTGAACCGCCCGTCCTGCGGAAGCCTCCACTCGGTGATATCCAGTCCCGCCATGATCTTCAACCTCGTGAGCACCGTGTTCTGAACCTCTTTCGGAAACTGATGGGTCTGCGCGAGACGCCCGTCAATCCGGTATCGCACGCGCAGGCCCTGCTCCATCGGCTCCAGATGAATGTCAGAGGCCCGCTTCCTGAGCGCCTCGCGGATCATCTGGTTGATCGCCGTGATGATCGGCGCCTCGCCCTCCCCTTCCGACATGACGAGATTCACGATGCTCTCGTCTTTGCCCGTCTCCTCTTGTTCGGTCGAGGCCTCGGGTGCCTTGCCATCCTCCAGAGTGCTCGCCAATGCCGAGGAGGGCCCATAGATCTGCTCAATCGCCCGACGGATCTCGGCCTCCGGGACCAGCACGGGATCGACGGCATACTGGGTCAGTATCTTGAGATCATCCAACGCCATCAAGTCCAAGGGATCCGCCATCGCCACGATGACGCGCTCGCCGAATTTGGACAGCGGGATCACGGCATATTGGCGCGCGATCCGCTCCGGAATCAAATTCGCCACAGCGGGATCCACGCGGTATTTCGCGAGGGAGAGCGTCGGGATTTGCATCCCCTCAGCCAGGAGCCCTACCAGGGCCTCCTCGGTCATGACCCGGCGATCGATCAGCAACCGGGTGAAGCTCATCCCCTGCTCGCCGGCTTCCTTGAGCAGGCTGCTGAGCTGCTCCCTGGCCAGCAGGCCTTTTGACACGAGGAGCTCTGACAGTCGTTCCCGAAAGCTGCTCATCCCACGCCCTGCTGGTTGGCCGCAGGCCGTCCCGCTATGGCGGGACGTTTCGCCTTCGGCGAGGCTTGACATGGAGGCTGGCGAAACCCCGCAGGGCGTGGGATCATCCTACCGCTTCCCCGACCGTGGTGCGAAACACTTCCTCCAACGTGGTGACCCGCTGTTTGACTTTTTCCAGCGCGTCCTCACGGAGCGTGCGCATGCCGACCGTTCGCGCCGCTTCCTCGATCGCATGCTCCTGGGCTTTGTGCAGAATCAGCTCCCGGATTGCCGGGGTGAGCGTCAGGACTTCCGCAATCACCTGCCGGCCCCGGTATCCGGACTGGGCGCACACCTGGCATCCGGTCCCTTTCGCCAACTCCAGCGCGCGGCCATGGGCGTCCAGCAAGCCGAACCGTTTTGCCAGCGCCTCGGGCGGCCGATAGGTCACGGCGCACCGCTGGCAGATCTTCCGAACCAGCCGTTGGCCGACGACGAGCGTCAAGCACGAATTGATCAGAAACGGCTCCACCCCCATATTCACCAACCTGACCACGGTGCCGATCGCGCTGTAGGTGTGGAGGGTGCTGAGCACCAGGTGGCCTGTCAAGGCGGCTTTCACCGCCATGTCGGCGGTCTCGCCGTCACGAATCTCTCCCACAAGGATCACATTGGGATCTTGACGCAGAATGGCTCGCAACGCTTTCGCAAACGTCAGGTCGATATCGGCTCTCACCGTCACCTGATTGATCCCCTCCAACTGATACTCCACCGGATCTTCAACGGTCACGAGGTTCTTATCAGGTTGATCGATATGCTTCAGGAGCGCATAGAGGGTCGTCGTCTTGCCGGAGCCGGTCGGGCCGGTGGATAAGATCATGCCGTGCGGACGCGACGCCGCCTGTTTCAGCGCCGCGAGGTCTTCCGGACGAAAAGCCATGGCGTCGAGATCCAACGAGACCTGCTCACGGTCCAGCACCCGCAACACCACCTTCTCCCCGAAACTCGAAGGGAGGACGGAGACGCGCACGTCGATCGCTCGATCGTCCACGGGAATCGTGAAGTGCCCATCCTGGGGGAGCCGGTGCTCGGCGATGTCCAGCTCCGACATGACCTTGATGCGGGAAATGACGGCCTGCTGCAAGGATTTGGGGGGGCCGTCGACCTCTTGCAACAACCCGTCAATGCGGTAGCGAACCCGCACCCTGGTTTCCATCGGTTCGAACAAGATGTCAGAGGCCCGGAGATGGACGGCCCGCAGCAGGATCGCATCCATCAGCCGCACGACCGGCTGCGCTTGGCTGGCGCTCAGCGCCCCTTCCCCCTCGGCGTCTTCAGCGCCCTCCACGGATTCGGCTCCGGGTTGCTGGGCGGTCCGAACCATCTCGTTGATGGTCTCATCCATGCCGGTCCCGTAGTACACGTCGATGGCCTCTCGGATATCCTTCATGGTCGCCAGCATGGGATTGACGGCCAGCCCCGTCATCGTGGCCAGCGTTTCCAGCGCAAAGAGGTTCAACGGATCCGCCATGGCCACGGTCAATGTCTGGCCGATGCATGACATCGGGATCACGTCGTACTGCTTGGCGATGTGCTGCGGGATGAGGGTCTTGAGCTGCTCATCGACCTTGAAACGGGTCAAGCTGATCAACGGGATGTGCAGTTCTTGACCGATGAGGGCGAGCAGCTCCGGCTCTTTGACGAAGCCTCTGCGGAGCAGGATGTCCTGGAGACTCCCTCCCTGCACCTGTTGGGCCTTGAGGGCCTCCTGGAGCCGCTCGGGCGTCACCAGATGCTTGGAGACCAGCAGTTCAGTGAGCCGTGCCTTCAGACTTGCCATGGTTATAGGAGCGCTCCAACGCTTTGAGGACGTCCGTGGGGGTGCTGATGAACGCCTGCACGACACAGTTGGTGAGCATCTCGATATCCTCGATGGCCTGGATATTGGACGGATCGGCCATGCTCACCGTCAGGGCATTCCCGACCCGATCAATCGGAATGACGCAGTACTGCCGCGCCACATGTTCAGGAATCAACCGCACCATGCTATCGTCGAGCTCATAGTTCTCCAGGGGAAGATAGGGGAACCCGTATTGGGCTGTCAGCGCCAACGCGATTTCCTCCTCGCTCGCAAATCCGAGCTGCGTCAACACCTGGCCCAGCAATCCGCCGTGCGTCCGCTGGTACGCCAAGGCCTCTTCGAGGTGCTTGGGGCTAATCACCCCGCGCTCCAGCAGGACTTCCCCCAGTTTTTTGGTCACCACGCGCCGTGCCATTTTGTCGGATTACATCTTTTTTTACCGGTTCATGAGCCGCAGCAGATCATCGGGATCGCTCGACCGGGCCATCGCCTCATCCCCGGTGATCGCGCGGTTGACGTAGAGTTCGTAGAGCGCCTGGTTCATCGTGCGCATGCCTTCCTTTTGGCCGGTCTGGATCACCGAGTAGAGCTGGTGGACTTTTGACTCGCGGATCAAGGACCGCACCGCGTGGTTGGCGATCAGCACCTCCGTCGCCAGCGCCCGGCCCTTCCCGCCGGCTTTCGGGACCAGCTGTTGGGAGATGATCGCCAGGAGCTCCATGGAGAGCTGCACCTTGACCTGATTCTGCTGGTGGGAGGGAAACACGTCGACAATCCGGTTGGCGGTCTGCACCGCATCGGAGGTATGGAGGGTCGCCAGGACCAGATGCCCGGTCTCCGCGACCACCAGGGCCGTCTCAATCGTCTCCAGATCGCGCATCTCTCCCACGAGGATGACATCAGGGTCTTGACGCAGGATGTACTTCAGCGCCTGGGCGAATGAGCGCGTATCCGGGCCGACCTCGCGCTGGTCGAGAATCGCCTTCTTCGAGGTATGGATGTATTCGATCGGATCTTCCACGGTGATGATATGGCACTGGGTCGTGTGATTGATGTGATCGACCATCGCGGCTAAGGTCGTCGTCTTGCCGGAGCCCGTCGCGCCGGTGATCAGGACCAGCCCTTTGGGTTTTTCGCACAGCGAGGTCATAATCGGAACTGGAAGCCCCAGGTCTGAAAAATTCATGATCTGCAAGGGGAGCATCCGGATCGCTAGGCCCACATAGCCCTGTTGCACGAAGCAGTTGCCCCGGAACCTGGCGAGTCCCGTAATCGTGAAAGAGAAATCCAGCTCTTTCCAGCGCTCGAATCGCTCGATCTTCTCCGGGGAGAGGAGACTGTACGCGAGCTCCCGCACCTGCTCCCCGCTCAGCGCTCCGTGATCGGTGGGCACCAATCGGTCATCGATCCGGAGGAAGGGCGGGAGCGTGGCCGTCAGGTGGAGATCGGTCGCGCGCTGCTCCACCATCAGACGCAAGAGGTGTTCCATGGTCGGCGTCGTGAGCGTTGGCATCGCGTGCTCCTGTTACGCGCCGGCCCCTGTCGGCGCACCGGCGCCCACGGGGTGCAGCGAGGTCGACGCTTTCTCAATCAAGTCATCCCCCGTCATCCCGTCAAGGGGGTTTTCGGCAATCCCCACCTCCAACCTGAGCGGCGTGGCCCCGTTGGAGAACTCGGCGAACGTGGTCAGGAGCCGCCGGCCCAGCTCGTCCGAGATCTCCAGGGCTTGGCGCTTGTTCCGTTCCGGCAGCAGGGCGACGATCTCGTTGCCAGGGAAGCGCCCCACCCGATCGATCTCGGTGACCGATTCTTGAACGAACCGCGCCACCTTTTTCAGGATCCGCTCGGCCTCCGGCTCGCCGCATCGCTGGCGGAACTCGGCCAGGCCGTGCATCCGGAACATCACGAAGCCGCACGGGCGCTGGTACATGATCGCCCGCTTGATCTCCTCATCAAGCCGCCGCTTGATGTAACGCTCGTTGTAGACGCCGGTGAGCTCATCGCGAATGGTCAGGGTCTTGGCCTTGCGCAGCAAGACTTCATTCTCGATCGCGATGGACGTCTGCTTGGCGAACACCTTGACGAGATCGATCCACTCGGGGGTCCAGGTATACCGATCCGTCCGATTCCCCATGCCCAGGACCCCGACCTTGTGGGTCCGCATCGTCACGGGCTGCAAGATCACATTCGGCTTTCCCAGCTGCTCCCAGAAATTCCTCAGGGCCTCCGGCGGAGGATGCCCGTGGTCAATCACCGTCTGGCCGGTCTCGGCGGGAAGCGGGTGGAGGAGGTTCACATCGAGTTGTGAGGCCCGCTTCAAGGTAAAGGCCAGATCCTCGACAGGCTGCAGCGCGAGCAGGCTGAACCCTTGATCCTCCTGGAGTGCCAGCTTCTCCACGATCAGCTCCAGGATGACGTCCAGCTCCGTGCCGCTGCCAAGCAGCTCTCCGATCTGCAGCAACCCGGAGAGCATCACGACCCGCCTGTTGATCTCCAGGTTCATCTCATTGGTCTTCTCGCCGAACTTGTTGAGCTCGGACATGTCGGTGCGGATTCTCGACGTCAACTGGTTCAAGGCTGCGGTGAGGTCGCTCAACTCATCGTCGTCCTCGGAGACAGGGAGCTGCCGGTCAAACTCGCCCGTCGCGGCGATGGCCTTCGCCTCCTGGCTGAGCCGGATGACCGGCGTGATGAGCTTGATCGTCAGATAGATGCTTCCCAGGAACGCGATGCAGGCGGTCAGGGTAATCAGCCCGATCAGCCACCAGGTCACCGCGGCGGAGTTTTCGATGATCGGGAACCAGCGCTCCAGTTGGTAGAACTCGCGCACGGACGGCAGGCCGAACCACCCCGCCATCAGGATCAACATGATGAGGGGGATCACGGACATCAAAATGAACGAGAGGGTCAATTTCACCCGCAATCCCTGGGGGGCCATCCTCAATCCCCGAATCACATGGACGGCGAATTCACGCATGGGGTTTTCCTCCTCGAGTTTTGCGAAGGATCGCAAGAATCCGCTGCTCAAATTGTTCGGGGCTGTGGATGCCTTCCCCATTGAGGTGGCAGGCTCGCAGCGCGTTGACCATCGCCGATAAGATCTGCGTGCGGGAAAGCTTGACGCCGGCGGAAAAGAGGGCGTCCTTGCCCAGCTTATCCAGAAAATCCACCTGGTCGCGGTTCAGGCAGGCAATGACGCGGTGGGCGTGCTGGGAATTTGTTGGAAGGGTCGGCTGGCGAGAATGCGTCATCGTCGTTTGGTAACCCCACTGCCCTCCTCACGAGGGCTGGTAGTTTTGCGTCCCCCGATTACTCGGCCCCCCCATGTTTTGCTTCGCAAAACAAGCCGGGGGGTTCAGCCGTTGCTTCGGCTGAAGGTTTGCCCTGAGACAAACGATCAGTTGAACTATATCACATGGATGGCAAATGCATCAAGGGCACTTGTCCCCAACGCACCTCCTCATCTCGTGCACTTGTGCAGTTTTCGTCTTTGTCACTTGTCCCTTGTCACTTGTCGCTTGTCACTCTCAAAAGCGCGTCCCGAACCGGCGGATGCTCTGCAAGAGCCCGATGGCGATCCACGTCATGACCATCGCGGATCCCCCGTAACTCACGAGCGGCAAGGGAATCCCCACGACAGGACACATCCCCATCACCATGCCCATGTTGACGATGGCCTGATAGCTGAGCCACGACACCAGCGCGGTGGCAAGCAGCCGCCCCTCCGGCTCCGAATTGTCGGAGGCGATCCGCACCCCCCGCCAGATCAGGCAGCCGAAAAGCCCCACCACCACCACGCCGCCCGCAAACCCCCACTCCTCGCCGATGACCGAGTAGAGGAAATCGGCGTGACGTTCGGGCAGGAAGTTGAGCTGATTCTGGGTGCCTGCCATCCAGCCTCGTCCCAGCCACTGGCCGGAGCCAATACTGATCATCGATTGAATAATGGTATACCCCGCCCCCAGCGGATCGATCTGCGGATTCACAAACACGGACAGGCGCACGCGCTGATAGTCATGCAGGAGGTGCCAGCCGACCGGCAGCAGCCCGATGCCGACCACGAACAACCCCAGCCACTGCCGCCTGGTCATGCCCGCCACCCACACCACGCCCAGCCACATCGCCCAGAGAATGGAGGCGGACCCCAGGTCCGGTTGGGCGAGAATCAGCGCTGCCGGCACTCCCACGAGCCCGCCCGACAGGAGCAGGTGCCGCAGCGAAAGCCGCTCGGACTGATGGCCGAGGTAGCGGGCCAGCACGCAGGCGGTGGACAGCTTGGCAATCTCTGAGGGCTGGAGGCTCACCCCTCCGATCATCAACCATCGCGCCGCGCCTAATTTGATCGTCCCGGCCAGCTCCACCGCGATCAACAGGAGGAGGGCGGCTGCGTACAACGGGGCGGCCAGGTGGCTCCAATGGTGGTAGGCCACCCGCGAGGCCAGAAGGGCGGCTCCGCCGCCCAGGACGATCCACAAGCCCTGCCGCCACACCAGCGAGGGATTGAGCGTGGCCGCGGCGCTGCGCAACGCCACCAGACTGACGAGCGAGAGCGCGGCCGCCACCGCCCACAGCACCCAATCCTCCCGAGCCTTCATCGTGGTTTGTTGAATGCGAACCTTACACAAGTTATTACTGCCGGAGGCTCTCCTCACAAATCACCTTGGCGATGGAGGCTGGCAGCCCTCCCCCTGATCCGCCATACTCCGCCACGATCGCCATGGCGAGGCGCGGGGCCTCGGCTGGACAGAACCCCACAAACCACCCATGCGTTTGTCCCGGTCGATGGGTTTGCGCCGTCCCGGTTTTTCCGGCGATGCGCACCTGGTCGCTCCGGGCCGTCACGCCGGTCCCGATCGGCTCGTTGACCACCGCGATCATGGCGCGGCGAATGATCTCAATCGACTGCCGGGACCATCCCAGCGGCCGACTCGCTGGAGGAGGAATGGCCTGACCGCCGACCTCGGCGACGATCCAGGGCGTGACGAGTCGCCCGCCGTTGGCAATCGCGCTGACCATCACCGCGACTTGGATCGGGGTCACCAAAATCTGCCCCTGCCCGATCGCCAGCAGCGCCACCTCGCCTTCGGTCAGCCGCCGATCCACAGGGAGATGCCCCCGTTGCTCTTCCATCACCCACCCGGTTGGCCGCCCCAGGCCGGCTTGCGCGAGCTGCGCGCGAAGACGCGCCAGCCCCACCCGGCGGCCGACCTGCATGAAGTAGACGTTGCAGGACTGCTGCAACGCTTCGCGCAACGACACGACCCCGTGGCCGTCCCGATTCCAGCAATGAAACCGGCGGTCGCCAAGGAGCAGCGAGCCGCGGCACTCAACCGACCACTCGGGACGGACCACGTGATGCTCGAGCGCGGCCATGGCGGTCATGAGTTTGAGGATGGAGCCCGGCAGGTAGACGCCGTCCGTGGCGCGGTTGAGCAGCGGCGAGGCCGGGTCCTGCAAGAGGCGCCGGATCTCCGGCTGGCGCTGCTCGGCAAACACGTTCGGATCAAACCCCGGCCGGCTCACCATCGCCAGGACTTCCCCGGTTGAGGGGTTGAGCACCACGCAGGCGCCGGCTTGAGACCCGAACTGACGTTCGATGGCGGCCTGCAGCTTGGCATCGAGGGTCAACGCCACGGATTCTCCTGGAAGCGGCGGACGGAACCCCAGGACGCGGCGCTGCCGCCCCCGATGATCGACCTCGATGAGCGACCCGCCGGCGCGGCCGTGAAGCAACTGATCCAGCTGCCACTCAAGCCCGGCTCGACCCACGAGATCGTGGGGACGCACCCCGTACGTCTTGAGGACCGGAAAGGCTTCGGCGCTCGGTTCCCCCAAATACCCGATCACATGGGCCGCAACCTCCCCAAGGGGATAGACCCTGGTCGCCACCGGCTCGACCAGCACGCCGGGCAACTGCCAGCGCGCTTCTTCAACACGCAGCGCCACGCGCTTTGCCACCGGATTGAGAATGGGCGCGGGCAAAAACGGGAAGCTCCGAGACTGCGCAAACGCTCGGGACAGCTGCGCCGTGGACGTGCTGGTCAGGCGGCTGACGCGCGCGAGGACCGGTTCAACCGGCCCGGCTTCTTGCGGGATGATGGCGAGCCGAAAGGCCAGATGATTCGTGGCCAACTGTCGACCCGCGCGATCCAGCAGCAGGCCGCGAGGAGCCAACCGGGGAATCACACGAATGCGATTGCGTTCAGCCGAGGCTCGGAAGCTTGCCCCATGAAGGAGCTGGAGATCAGCCAGACGAATCACCAGGAGACTTAAGCCCAGCCACGCGGCTCGGTGAAACCACGTCAGTCGGGTCGCCATCCCCCCACCTGTCGCAGGGTCCCGCCCATGGGCGGGACCAGTTGCCATGTCCTCAACACACTTGCCCAGGCCGTCATGGCAAACCAGCCTATGGCTGGTCCGCCAGGTGGGGGGACCATCGGCCAGGCATGAACGGAAGGAGGAGACACCCGCACCCCAGCGTCACGCCCCATCGCGTTGCGGCTAATAGGAAGGGGGCGTGCGGTAGAGGTCCAACCACCAGCAGCCACGCGCCCAGGAGCACGGCCTCGGCCACCCCGATCATGACAAGCGGCAAGACCCCTTGGCGAAGATCCCAGCGGGACGCAGCTGCTTTGATCAGCCACCCCACCCCAAGATAGGATGCCGCGGCCAGCAGCGGATGTCGAGCGGTCAGACACATCACCAGCAATGCGGTCACCAAGATGGGACGCGCGGTAGATGGCGTAGACGTCCTCGTCACCACGAGTGTGAGGACGATCAGCGTCAGATCAGGAACGACCCATGGAGAGGAAACCCATGAGCCCACCACAACCTGGAGGAGCACACCGATCGTCACGACCACTACGTCCATGGGTTAACTAAGCACTAAGCGACAAG
>Ga0155202_108_pt1 | contig 73629 bp, 69 predicted proteins | sample RifCSPhighO2_02_FD_106170 | JGI IMG/M metagenome (GOLD analysis project Ga0155202, IMG submission 106170) | Omnitrophica WOR_2 bacterium RIFCSPHIGHO2_02_FULL_63_39 | reverse complement strand
GCACTTACTTGAGAAACCCATGTCACCTGTAGGTGGCTAAAGTACGACTTTACCCTTACACTTTACACCTTGAACATTACACATAGTTGAGGATCCCAGCCATCCGCGTTCTCATCAGCTATGTGACGGCCGGCACGGGGCATCGGCGAGCCGCGGAAGCCATTGCCGAGGCGGTTCGCCAACACCTGCCGCACGCGCAGGTTGACTGCGTCGACCTGCTGGCCTACACGCCCGCGTGGTTCGCGTGGAGTTACCCTCGTCTCTACCGAAGCCTCGTGCAACGCTGGTCGCCCCTCTGGGGCTGGGGCTACGAGCTGATCGATCGGCCGTGGGTGTTCAGGTGCGTCCAACCGATTCGGCGCCGGTGGAACCGGCTGATGGGCCGCCGGTTGCTGCGGCGCCTGCGCGATCAACCGCCGGACGTGCTGGTGGCGACGCACTTTTTTCCTGCCGACCTCTTCGCCTCGGCCAAACAGGCGGGTGTCCTGAAGGCGCGATTGGTGGTCGTCATCACGGATCTGTTTCCCCATCGGGTGTGGTTCGCGCAGCCCACGGATGCCTTCGTGGTGGGTTCATCGCCGACCCGCGACCTCTGTCGCCAGCGAGGCCTCGTGGCGGATCGGGTGCATCTCCTCGGCATCCCGGTCAATCCCTCGTTCACGCAACCGCGCAATCGAGAGGCGACGCTGCGGGCGTTGGGACTGGCGCCTGATCGGCGGACCGTGCTGATCGCCGGAGGCGGCATGGGTGTTGGCCCCATCGCCGAACTCGTCCACCAGCTCCTCGTGATGGACCCTGATCGTGCGCAGCGCCTCCAGCTGATCGTCGTCTGCGGGGATAATGTCCGGCTGCGACGATCCCTTGAGGGGCTGAGTCAGCAGGCGCGCCTACCCATTCGAGTCTTCGGATTTGTGGAGACGATGGCGAAGCTGATGCAGGTGAGCGATCTCCTCGTTACGAAAGCCGGCGGCCTGACGATCACGGAAGCCCTGGCGACCGGCCTTCCCCTGATCATCTGCTCCGTCATCCCAGGCCAAGAGCAGCTCAATGCCCGATATGTCGTGTCGCACGGCGCGGCCATCATGGCCCTCCGTGTGCCTGAGGTGATCGACGCGATTCAACGGCTGTTGGATGACCCGGCCACGGTGTGCGCGATGCAGGAGCGGGCGCGTGCCCTCGCCTTCCCCCACGCCGCCGATCACATCGTTGAACGCCTGATCCTTCCGCTGGCCCATGAGACCGCGTGAGGAACTCGCCGCCATCGCACGGGCGCTGACGAGCCACGCGTCGCACTTGCAGCGCATCGGGACGACGGTCCTCCCGAAAGGCTCGCGTCTCTCTCCGGAGCACGCGACGCGGTTGGAGATGGTGGAGCAGCAGGTCATCGCCTGCACGCGCTGCCCGCTCTACCGGACGCGCACCCATCCGGTGTTTGGCGATGGCAGCGCCCAGGCCAGATTGGTCTTCGTCGGGGAAGCGCCGGGCCGCGAGGAAGACCGGCGAGGCAAACCGTTCGTGGGAGCGGCCGGGCAGTTGCTGACCAAGATGATCGAGGCGATGGGATTGCGTCGGGAGGAGGTCTATATCTGCAATGTGCTCAAGGATCGTCCTCCGAATAACCGGATCCCCCAGCCCGACGAGATCGAGGCGTGCCGTCCGTTCCTACTGGAGCAGCTCGCGATCATTCGCCCCGCGGTCATCTGCACGCTGGGCTCCATCGCCGCGAAAGCCTTGCTGGGTCCGGCTGTCTCCATCACCAGGGTCCGCGGGCTGCGCCATGAGTTTGACGAGATCCCGCTGATTCCTACCTTCCATCCGGCGTATCTCCTGCGAAATCCCGATGCGAAGAAACTCGTGTGGCAGGACCTCAAGCTCGTCAAGAAACTTCTGGAAAAATCCAGCAGCACACAGCAATGAGCACACAGCAGTTAGCAGACAGCACGCAGAAAAAGCAGATCAAGGGTCTGTGTGCTGTGTGCTGTTTGCTGTCTGCTGATGGTCCATGATTGCCCAAGTCGTCTTCAACCTCCCGCTCGACCGGGCCTTTGATTACCTCGTGCCTCCCGACTGGGAATCGCTCATCCAGCCTGGGGCGCGGGTGGAGGCGCCGTTTGGCCGTCGGCGCCTGGTGGGCTATGTCGTGAAGACCGCCGCGCGCAGCGCCGTCAAGGAGCTCAGGACGCTCCTGCGGCTCATTGACCGAACCCCGATGCTCAGCGCGGAGCAGTGGAAGCTCGCCCGCTGGATGGCGGACTATTATGGCTGCAGCCTCGGCGAAGCCCTCGCCGGTATTGTGCCCACGGCCTTGCGGATTCGGGAAGACATGGCGAGCGACGAACCGCGCCTTCAGCGATCGGCGGAAGAGGGACCCGTGTTGACCACCGAGCAACAACGAGCCTTTGACGCGCTGACGGCGGCCGCAACCGCCAAGCGCGTGGCCGCGTTCCTCCTCCATGGGGTGACCGGCTCTGGAAAAACCGAGTTGTACTTGCGCCTCATCCGTGAGGTCCTGCGTCAAGGACGCTCGGCGATCTGTCTGGTTCCCGAGATCATGCTCACCCCGCAGGCCATCGACCGATTCCGTCAGCGGTTTGGAGAGGAGGCGGCCGTCTGGCACAGCCGCTTGACGCGGCACCTTCGCGCCCTGACGTGGCAGCGCCTGGCAAGGGGGCAGTGTCGCATCGTGGTGGGCACGCGTTCAGCCGTCTTCGCCCCGCTGTCGCATCTTGGGTTGATCGTCCTTGATGAAGAGCATGACCCTTCCTATAAACAGGACGACGCCCCGCGCTATCATGCCCGCGAGGTGGCGATGGCGCGCGCCCGCGAGGCCGGCGCGGTGGTCCTCCTCGGCAGCGCGACCCCGTCGGTGGAAAGCTACTACGCCGCGGCACGCAAACGTCTTCGGTTGCTCGAATTGACGACGCGCGTCCAGGGCCGCGCGATGCCGAAGGTCGAAATCGTGGATCTTCGGCAGGAGCTCGCTCACGGCCGCCGCAACGCCCTGTTGTCGCTGCGCCTCCAACGGGCCCTGGAGCGGGCGGTGGCCCTTCAGGAACATGCGATCCTCCTGCTGAATCGCCGGGGATTCGCCCGCGTCGCGCAATGTCCCTCCTGCGGAGCCGTCGCGCGCTGCGATGCGTGCTCCGTCCCGCTCATCTACCACGCCACCACGCAGCAGCTGCGCTGCCACTACTGCAGCCGGAGCCAGCCGGCGCCCGAGACGTGCACCGCGTGCTCCCGGGGCTATGTGCGCCTGAAAGGCTCAGGCACCCAGCGGGTCGAATCGGAGCTTCACCGTCTGTTTCCGGCCTCGGCGATCGCTCGCCTGGATTCGGACGCCACCAAACCGAAAGACAGTCATCGCCGCCTGTATGACGCCATCGCCACGCGGCAGGTTGATCTGCTGGTGGGCACCCAGATGGTGGCCAAAGGGCTGGATCTTCCTCACGTCACCCTCGTCGGGGTGGTGTCAGCGGACACCGCGCTCAACCTCCCGGACTTCCGGGCGGGGGAACGCACCTTCGAGTTGCTGACGCAGGTCGCGGGACGAGCGGGTCGCGGCGATCGGCCGGGCCGCGTCATCATCCAAACCTTCTGCCCAAACCACTATGCCATCCAAGCCGCCTCGCGCCATGACTACCACGCCTTCTATCGCGCCGAGATCAACATGCGCAAGCGCCTGCAGTTGCCCCCCTTCACGCAGTTGGTGGAGCTGACGGTGCAGGGTGGTCGGCGCGTGCGGGTGGAGCAGGCCGCCCAGGCTCTGGCGGATGCGTTGCGGAGGCGGCTTTCGGGACGCGCGATGCAGGTGCTCGGACCCGCGCCTCACCGTCTGGCGGTTCTTCGAGGCACGCATCGATGGCACCTCGTGCTCAAAGGGAAACAGGTCAGCCCAATGCTTGCGGCGGTGCGGCAGGCGCTTCGGGAAGGCCGGAGATTTCACGGACTGCCGGTGATCGTGGACGTGGATCCTCAGTAACTCGTGACAAGTGACAGGTCACAAGTGACAGGTTGCACAAAACTTGTCGCTTGTCACTTGTCGCTTGTCACTGGTTAGTGAAGCTACGCGGCGAACCCTTTCTTGATCGTGCCGAGGGCGTCGAGGTTGCGGATGCCTTGCTGGGCTTCGAGGTCGTTGGGCACGATCCCGATGATCCGCTCAAAGCACTGCCGCGCCTGCTGGTCGCCCCCGCGCTTCATCGCCAATCGGGCGAACTGCCTCAAGGTGGGCAGGTGATTGGGGAACATCGACAACAGCTCCTCGTACGTCGTCAGGGCCGCGTCATCCAGACCGGCGCGCGTCAGGTTGGAGGCCAGATGCAGGAGCAGGCTGCGGGAACGAGGCTGGAGGGAGAGGAGTTGCTCATAGAGCTGGATGGCCTTGCGAGGCTGGCCCTGCATGGCGCTGAAGGCGGCGGCAGCGCGGATCGGCAGGCTCACCACACACGCGATCGCCTGGCTGAGCCAGGAGGGGGGAGACTGGCTGTACTGCTTTTGGACGGCGAGGCGCAAATACCGGCGGGCCTCGGTGGCGTCCGGCTGCTGCTTGACGACGAAGGTGAGCAGGTCGATGGCGTACTCGTAACTGCCTTGCGTGTAGGCGAGGACGCCCTTGTCGAAATAGGGCTGAATCGTCGGAGGCACCGCGGCCGTCGCCATGATGGTCATTATCCAGACTTCTGAAGCCGATTGTCAAGTTGACGAAGTGCCAGGTGGTGGTCAAGTTTGACAGGGCCTGTCGCTGTGCCATCCCGCCGTCCGTCCTCGGCGACGGGCGGCTGTACAGCCGCGCTCGTCACCTGCGGGCGGGCGGCGGGAGCCCTGGCTCCGCGCCACCCGTCAAACTTGACCAGTACCAAGTGCCGGCCATTGCGTTTTTGTGATTCGTCGGTACAATGAAGGGTTCTATGCGGATTGTGTTGTTTGGGACGTCGGCCTTTGCCGTCCCGGTGCTGGAGGCCGTCGTGGGAAGCACACATCAGGTCATCCGCTGCATCACGCAGCCGGATCGGCCGCAAGGTCGAGGGCTGGAACCTCAGCCCTCACCGGTCAAGCTCGCGGCGCAACGTGTCGGATGTCCCTGCGAGGAGCCGACGGATCTTCGAGCCAGCGCAGACGCGCTTCGGCAACTCACACCGGATGTGGGGGTCGTCGTGGCGTATGGGCGGTTGATCCCTCGCGAGCTGTTCACCGTGCCGCGGCACGGCATGCTGGGCGTCCATCCGTCGCTCTTGCCGCGCGACCGGGGAGCCGGCCCGATTGCCTGGGCGATCCTGCACGGTGACTCGGTGACGGGGGTGACCACGTTTCGGCTGAACGACCAGCTCGACGCCGGCGACATCGCGATGCAAGTCACCGAGCCGATTCAGTCCCGTGACACGGCGCTCACGCTCTCGCAGCGCCTCGCGGCACGGGGCGGGGATGTGCTCGTTGAGACGCTGGCCTGGCTTGAGCGGGGCGCGGTGGCCTTCCGCCCACAGGATGAGCGGTTGGCGACCTACGCCAGGAAGTTGTCCAAAGAGGACGGTCGGGTGGATTGGACGCGCCAAGCGGTTGCGCTCGACCGGCTCATTCGTGCGATGGTGCCGTGGCCTGGGTCCTCGACCACCTGGCGGGGCGAGTCATTGAAACTGTGGTCCGTCAGCCCTCGCAGCGACCCGGGTGCATCCGGCCAACCGGGGCAGATTCTTGCGGTCGATCAGGAGGGGATCGTGGTGGCCACCGGAGAGGGCCAGGTGACGTTACACGAACTCCAATTGGCCGGCGGACGGCGGATGGCGGCCCGCGACTTTCTCCTCGGCCACGACCTGCGTGTCGGCGAAATGCTGGGACAGGAGACATGAGACACGAGACATGAGACAAGACGCTTGTCGCTTGTCGCTTGTCGCTTGTCGCGGTTCTTCAGATGCCTGAGCTCCGTAAAGATCCGCTCATCGGTCGGTGGGTGATTATCTCGACCGAGCGCGCCAAACGGCCGATCGATTTTGTCATGTCCACCCCCTCGTCGGAGACGCAGAACACGTGTCCCTTCTGCGAAGGCCATGAGGCCGAAACCCAGCCCGAGATTTTTGCCATCCGTTCCACGGCTACTCCCAACGGCCCCGGCTGGTCCGTGCGGGTCATCCCGAACATCAACCCGATCCTGCGCATCGAAGGCGAGCTGACCCGGCGGGCCAAAGGGATGTTTGATGTCATGCAGGGCATCGGCGCGCATGAGCTGCTCATCGAAACGCCCCAGCATCTCGGCAATCTTGCCGACCTTTCGGTTGAGCAGGTTCAACACGTCCTGCAGGCCGCCGTGCACCGCATCCAGGACTTGGAGCGCGACCCGCGGTTTCGTTACGTGCTGTGGTTCAAAAACTACGGGGACATCGCCGGTTCAAGCCGAATCGCCCACGCGCGCTCCCAGCTGATCGCGACCCCGGTGACCCCGAAGCGGGTCAAGGAAGAGCTCGTGGTCGCCCGTCGGTATTTTGAAGACAAGGAACGCTGCCTGACCTGTGATGTGCTCTCGCAAGAGCAACAGCTGAAGGATCGGGTGGTGTTGGATTCATCGTTCGTCACGGTGCTCTGTCCCTTCGCCTCACGCTTCCCGTTTGAGCTGTGCATCCTGCCCAAGCGGCACGCCTGCGATTTCGCCTCCCTGCAGCCCGAGGAGCTCGCCGATCTGGCCGCCGCGATGCAACAGGTCTTTGCTCGTCTGAAGCGCGTCCTGGGCGACCCGTCATATAATTTCGTCCTGCATACCGCCCCGTTCAGGCGCCACCGCGCCAAGGTCGGCTACTGGAAGACCATCGAGGACGATTACCATTGGCATCTGGAGTGCATCCCGAGGCTGACGAGGATGGCCGGGTTTGAGTGGGGCAGCGGCTTCTACATCAATCCGACTCCGCCGGAAGAGGCCGCCCACTACCTGCGGGAAGAATGAACAGAGAGAAGTGGTCAGTGATGAGTGGTCAGTGGTTAGTGGTTCGTCTCACTGGTCACTGGTCACTGGTCACTGGTCACGGTCTTTCACATGTCTGAGCTGCGGCGCGATCCGATTACCGGCCGGTGGAACATCATCAACACGGACGAGCCCTCCGGGCCAAAGGATTTTCACCTGGAGCCGTTCACCCCGAGTGCGGCCGCCTGCCCGTTCTGCCCGGGCAACGAGCGCCTCACCCCTGCTGAGATCTACGCGCTGCGCCCGAGTGTGAGCGCGGCCAACGGCTCGGACTGGAGCCTGCGGGTCATCCCCAACAAGTTCCCGGCCCTGCGCATCGAGGGGGAGCTGGGCCTCCGCGGGCTTGGGCTGTTTGACCTCTCCAACGGGATCGGCGCGCATGAAGTCATCATTGAAACGCCGGATCACCGCAGGCAGATGGCGGATCTGACGCTTCCGGAGTTGGAGCAGACGCTGGGCGTGTTTCGCGCGCGCTCGCTGGATCTGCGGGGCGACCGCCGGTTGAAGTACACGTTGATTTTCAAAAACTTCGGCCGCGACGCCGGCGCCTCCTTGGAGCACTCGCACTCCCAGCTCATCGCGCTGCCCATTATCCCTAAGCGGGTGATGGAGGAGCTGAAAGGGGCGGCGCGCTACGCGGAGTTCCGGGGACGCTGCCCGTACTGCGACATGCTCCATCAGGAGCTGGAGGAGGATGAGCGTCTGGTCGCTGAGAACAAGGGGTTCCTCGCGTTCTGCCCGTTTGTGTCCAGCTTCCCGTTCGAGACGTGGATTCTGCCCCGGGCCCATCACTCGGATTTCGCCGCCATCACGCAGGAAGGGCTCGGGGATCTGGCCAGGATTCTCAAGGACGTGTTGCTGCGCCTGCGCCACGGGCTCTCCGACCCGCCGTACAATTTCATCCTCCACACTGCCCCGATCGAGCCCCAGCCTCGGGAAGAGTATCATTGGCACATCGAGTTGACCCCCAAGCTGACCCAGGTCGCCGGGTTTGAATGGGGCACCGGCTTCTACATCAACCCCACCCCGCCTGAGCTCGCCGCCAAGGTCCTCCGCGAAGTCGCCATTTGACGGGATCAGGGAAAAGACCATAGAATAACCACAGTGATCACTCGCGCATCCTTAAGGAGGTCTCCATGACGGTCCGCGTCGGGATTAACGGGTTTGGACGGATTGGACGCAACGTGTTTCGCGCTGGCTTCCATCGGCCGGGCCTTGAATTCGTGGCGGTCAACGACCTGCCCACGCCCACCGAGACCCTGGCGCACCTGCTGAAGTATGACTCGATCCTCGGTACCTTCCAGGCGGACGTCTCCGCGGCCGAAGACGCCGTCGTGGTCAACGGCAAGCGCCTGAAGATGTTCACGAGCAAGGATCCCGCCGAGATCCCCTGGGGCGATCTGGGCGTGGAGGTCGTGATCGAATCGACCGGGGCGTTCACCGACAAGGAACAAGCCGCCAAGCACCTGCGCGGATCCGTGAAGAAAGTCATCATCACCGCGCCGGCGAAGAACGAGGATCTGACCATCGTTCTCGGCGTCAATGAAAAGCTTTACGACCCGGCCAAGCACCATGTGATTTCCAACGCTTCCTGCACGACGAACTGTGTGGTGCCGATCGCGAAGATCCTCCACGAGCATTTCCGCATCGTGCGCGGCTTCATGACGACGATCCACTCCTACACCAACGATCAGCGCCTCCTCGATCTGACGCACAAGGATCTGCGCCGCGCCCGCGCCGCCGCGTTGTCGATGATTCCCAGCACGACCGGAGCCGCCAAGACCGTCGGGGTGGTGTTCCCGGAGCTGAAGGGCCGCATCGACGGCCTGTCAATCCGCGTGCCGACCCCGAACGTCTCGATTGTCGACCTCTCCTGCCAGGTGGAGAAGGAGACGACGGCAGAAGAGGTGAACCAGACCTTCAAGCAGGCGGCAGCCGGAGGGCTCAAGGGCATCCTGCAATACTGCACGGATCCGCTGGTGTCCCGTGACTTCAACGGCAACCCCCACTCGTGCATCTTCGATGCCACATTGACCTGCGTGATCGACAAGCAGCTCGTGAAAGCGTTCGGCTGGTACGACAACGAATGGGGCTACTCCAACCGCGTCGTCGACCTCATCGAGTATGTCGCCAAGAAAGGGCTTGGGTCCGCCAACCCCTCGTCGGCCAAGGCAGCGGTAGGCAGCGGGTGACGGCCGCGGCGGGGAGCCTTCGCATGAAACAAACGATTCGGGATCTCGACATTCGAGGTAAGCGGGTATTGATCCGCGCCGACTTCAACGTGCCGTTGGACCCGAAGACCGGCGCGATCACCGATGACACGCGGATTCGCGAGAGCCTGCCGACCATCCGCTACTGCCTGGAGCAGGGCGCGGCAGTCGTCCTCATGAGCCACCTGGGCCGCCCCGACGGGAAGCGCGTGCCGGCCTATTCGCTCAAACCGGTCGCCGACCGCTTGGCTGAGCTGCTCAGGCGTCCGGTGAAGTTCCTGTCGGATTGCATCGGCCCGGAGGTCGAAGCGCAGGCGACGTCGATGAAGCCTGGCGAGGTCGCCCTGCTCGAGAACCTGCGTTTTTACGCGGAGGAAGAGCGCAACGACCCGACGTTTGCGAAAGCCCTCTCCCCCCTCGGGCAGATCTACGTGAACGATGCCTTCGGCACGGCCCATCGCGCCCACGCGTCAACGGCCGGGGTGGCGAGGTTCCTGCCGGCGGTGGCGGGATTCCTGATGGACAAGGAGATCCGGTATCTCGAGGGCGCCCTGGCCAATCCGGTCCGTCCGTACGTCGCCATTCTGGGTGGGGCCAAGGTGTCGGATAAGATCGGCGTCATCTCGCGCTTGCTGGAGAAGGTCGACCGGCTGCTCCTCGGCGGCGGGATGTCGTATACCTTCCTCAAGTCGCAGGGCCATGCGATCGGCTCCTCGCGGCTCGAGGCCGAGAAGGTCGGCCTGGCGAAGGAGTTGTTGGCGCAGGCCGCGCGGCGCAAGGTGAAGGTCCTGTTGCCGGTGGATCACGTGGTGACCGACGCGCTCAAGCAACCCGACAGCCAGGTCAAGACCGTCTCTGCGGGGAAGATCCCTGACGGATGGGAGGGCGTGGACATCGGTCCGGAGACGATCAAGACGTTTACGGCGGCGTTGGCGGACGCCAAGACCGTCGTGTGGAACGGGCCGGTAGGGGTCTTCGAGGATTCGCGGTTTGCCGCCGGCAGCCGTCGGATCGCCGAGGCGCTGGCGAATCTGAAGGGTGCTGTGACGGTGATCGGCGGCGGCGACAGCGCGGCGTGCGTGCAGCAGTTCAAGCTGGCCGACCGCATGACGCACATCTCCACCGGCGGGGGCGCCTCGCTGGAATTTCTTGAAGGGAAGACGTTGCCGGGAATCGCCGCGCTGGCGGACAAGCCGGCGAACGCCTCGTCCACGCCTGCCGTCGCCTCGTCATCTCGATAGCCTGAATGCGAACGCCTCTGGTCGCGGGCAATTGGAAATGTCACCTGACAGTGCCCGAGGCCGTGGCGTTGGTTCAATCATTGCGCAAGCCACTCGATGGTCTTAAGGGCGTTGAGGTCGTCGTCTGCCCGCCCTACACCTCGCTGTCGGCCGTGAAGAGCCAGTTGGCGTCTTCCTCGATTGCCCTCGGCGCGCAAGACCTGTTTTGGGAGCCGCACGGCGCGTTCACCGGCGAGGTGTCCGGGCCCATGCTCGCGGATGCCGGGTGCCGCTTTTGTATCATCGGGCACTCGGAGCGTCGGCGGTATTTCGGCGAGACCGATGAGGCCGCGCATCGCAAGCTCCTGGCGGCTCTGGCGCATGGCCTGACGGCGATTGTCTGCATCGGCGAGACGCTTGAGGAGCGGGAGCAGGGAAAGACGTTTGAGGTATTGAAGCGGCAGGTGAGCGCGGCGCTCGACGGCGCGACCGCGCAGGAGATGGCGCGCGTGGTGGTGGCCTATGAGCCGGTGTGGGCGATCGGCACCGGGCGTCACGCGACACCGGAGCAGGCGCAAGAGGCCCACCGCTTCATTCGCGAACGGCTGACCGCCTTGCTGGGGACGCCGCTGGCCTCGCAAACCGTTCGCATTCAATACGGCGGGAGTGTGACCGCCGCCAACGCCCTCAGCCTGTTGAGCCAACCCGACGTGGACGGCGCGCTGGTGGGGGGTGCGAGCCTCAAGGCCGACTCCTTTGTGGCAATCGTGAAAGCCGCCGCGGAGGCAAAAGCGATCGCCGCATGAGCCCCGATTGTCTTCATTCCGCATTCCGCATTCCGCATTCCGAATTGGAGGGATAATGCTGTACGGATTGGTCATGGTGATTCACATTCTGATGTGTTTGGTGCTCATCGGCGTCGTGCTGCTTCAGGGCGGCCGGGGCGGACTCTCTGAAGCCCTCGGCGGGGCGGCGGCGCAGTCGCTCTTCGGCGGCGGGGCGGCCACGGTCCTGACAAAAATCACGGCGACCTGCGCGGCCCTGTTCATGATCACCTCGCTCTCCTTAGCGTACCTCTCGACGGCGCGCGGGCGATCCGTGATTGAGCAGGTTCCTCTTGTGTCGCCGGAGGGGCTGCCCGAGGGATGGCCCTTGCCGGTTGCCCCCACGCAGGACGCCGCCCCTCAGCCCCCTGAGGCCGTTGTGAATCCTTCCGGCGCTGAGCCTCCGGTTGCGACTCCCTAACCAGAGCACACGTGTGAGCCGCGCTTGGATTGGGTGCGTGGCGATCAGCCTGGCCTTGCGCGCAACCGTTGCGGTTGCCGAATCCTCCCCAACGACCGCTGACGCTCCTGTGTCCGGCGACGCCTTGGTCGTCGGGTCCATCGGCGACGCCAGCCGGTTGCTCCCGATTCTCGCCACCGACAGCGCCTCAGGGGATATCGTCGGCCTGGTCTTCAACGGCCTGCTGAAATACAACGAACGGCTCGAGGTGGTCGGGGATCTGGCCGAAGCGTGGCAGGTGAGCGAGGACGGTCTGACGCTGACGTTCACCTTGCGGCCCAACCTCCGCTGGCAGGATCGTGTCCCCCTGACCGCCGAGGACGTCCGCTTCACCTACCAGAAACTGATCGATCCGGCCGTCCTCACGCCCTATTCCAGCGGCTACGAATTGGTCGAGGACGTTGAGGCGCTTGATGAGCGGACGGTGCGCATCCGATACCGGGAACCGTTTGCGCCCGCGCTGGAAAGCTGGATGATGGGCGTCATCCCGAAGCATCTGCTTGAAGGCGAGGATCTCAACACGACGTCGTTCCTGCGCCGTCCGGTTGGCTCCGGGCCGTTTCGATTCAGGCGATGGAAGACGGGCGAGCTCATTGAGCTCGCCGCCAACCCGGACTATTTTGAGCACCGGCCGCATGTGGACCGCTATCTCACCCGCATCATCCCGGACCAGGCGACGCTGTTTTTGGAGCTGCTGGCCGGGCAGATCGATCTCTCCGGCCTGACCCCCCTGCAGTACCGTCGGCAAACCGACACGCCGCGGATTCGGGAGTCCTACAGAAAATTCCGCTATCCTTCCTTTGGATTCACGTACCTGGGGTACAACCTCACCGACGTGCGGTTTGCGGACGCCCGCATCCGGCGCGCCTTCGATCTGGCTCTCGACAAGCAGGCGCTGATCGATGGGGTGTTGTTCGGGTTGGGCAGTGTGGCCACCGGCCCGTATCCGAAGGAATCCTGGGCGTATGATCCGTCGGTTCAGCCTCCGTCGGCGGACCAGGAAGCGGCCAAGCGGCTGCTGGCTGAGGCCGGATGGATCGATGGAGACGGCGACGGCCTGCTCGATCAGCAGGGGCATCCGTTTCGCTTCACCATCATGACCAATCAGGGCAACGAGGTCAGGCGCCAGGTGGCGGAGCTCATCCAGCGGCAGCTCCGGCTCCTGGGGGTTGACGCGTCCATCCGGATTGTGGAGTGGAGCACGTTCGTCCATGAATTCATCGACAAGCGCCGCTTTGAGGTGGTGTTGCTGGGATGGAACCTCTCGCGCGATCCGGATCTCTACGATCTCTTCCACTCCTCCAGGACCGGCCCCGGGCAATACAACTTCGTCGGCTACGCGAACCCGGAGGTTGACCGGTTGCTTGAAGAGGGGCGCCGGACGTTTGATCAGCCGGCGCGGCAGCAGATCTACCATCAGGTCCATCGGCTCTTGGCGTCGGATCAGCCCTACACCTTCCTCTATGTGGCGGATGCGCTCCCGATCGTCCATGCGCGATTCCGCAACGTCCGCGCGACCCCCATCGGGATCATGGATAACGTGATCGACTGGCACGTGCCGCTGCCTGAGCAGCGCTACAAACGGATGGCGCCATAATGGCGGCGTATCTCATCCGACGACTCCTGAGTATGATCCCCGTGCTGATCGGCATCACGATCATCTCCTTCGGGGTCATGAAGCTCGCACCCGGCAAGCCGACGGATGTCATGCTGGACTTCAACCCGAAAGCGTCGGTCGAGGCGCGCGAGCGCATGGAGCAGCTCCTCGGTCTCAACCAACCGATTCACATCCAATACCTCACCTGGTTGCGGCGCGTGGCCACGCTCAACTTCGACCGCTCGTTTCGTGACGGCCGTCCGGTGACCGAAATCGTCGTCGAGCGGCTGCCCATCACGCTCACCATCAACGTGTGTGCGCTGGTGCTGATCCTGGGGCTGGCGATTCCGTTGGGGGTGATCGCGGCGGTCCGTCCCGGCGGGTTGTTCGACCGGGCGACCACCGTGCTGGTGTTCATCGGCTATTCCACGCCGGCGTTCTGGCTGGGGCTGTTGGGTATCGCGTGGCTGGGGGTGGCGCTGGGATGGGTGCCGGTCTCCGGCCTCCATTCGCTGGACGCTGAGTCGATGTCGCTGGTGGGCCGCGCGCTCGATGCGGCGCATCACCTGGTGCTGCCGGTGGGCATCATGACGTTCGTGGGACTGGCCGGCTTGTCGCGGTATGCCCGCTCCAGCATGGTCGAGGTGTTGCGGCAGGATTACATCCGCACCGCCCGCGCCAAAGGGCTGCCCGAGCGTCTTGTCTTGTTCCGCCACGGCCTGCGCAACGCGCTGCTGCCGATCGTCACCATCCTGGGACTCTCCTTGCCGGATCTGATTGCCGGCAGCGTGGTGATGGAGACCGTGTTCGCCATCCCCGGCATGGGCCGGCTCTTCTACGACGCGGTGATGGCGCGCGATCAGCACATCGTGATGGCGCTCGTGACCATCGGCGCGGTGCTGACGCTGCTCGGCAATCTGCTCGCCGATGCGGCCTACGCCGCCGCCGATCCGCGCATTCGTGTGGGGAAAAGCCATGCGTGAATCCCGCCTGGTTGTGGCCGGAGGGTTGGCGCTCGGTCTCCTCGCGGTCATCGCCATCCTGGCGCCGTGGATCGCGCCGTATGATCCGCTGGCTGTCAGTCTGCCCGAGGCGCTGCTTCCGCCCTCGCCGGCTCATTGGGTGGGGACTGATCCGCTGGGGCGTGATGTGCTGGCCCGTCTCATGTACGGAGCGCGGATTTCCCTCGTGATCGGGGTCATCGCCGTCGGCGTGGCGGTGGTCATCGGGACGATGGTGGGGTTGGTCGCCGGGTATGTGGGAGGCCGGGTTGATAGCGTGTTGATGCGCGTGGTGGACACCATGCTGGCGTTTCCCTCGATCTTTCTGCTGCTGGCGGTCATCGCCATGCTCTCGCCCAACATCTACAACATCATGGTCGTCATCGGCCTGACGAGCTGGATGGGGGTGGCGCGATTGGTGCGGGCCGAGGTGCTCAGCCTCAAGGAGCGGGAGTTCATCCTGGCGGCCCGCGCGATCGGCGCCTCGACGTGGCGCATCATGTGGCGTCACGTGCTGCCCAATGTCACCGCCCCGGTGCTCGTGGCCGCCACCCTGGGGGTCGGGGGGGCGATCTTAACCGAATCGGTCCTGAGTTACCTGGGGCTGGGCGTGCAGCCCCCGACGCCGAGCTGGGGCAATATCTTGAATGAGGGGCGGGTGGCGCTGGGCGTGGCGTGGTGGCTGACGCTCAGCCCGGGGGTGTGCATTCTCGTGACGGTGCTCGCCTTTAACCTGTTGGGCGAAGGCCTTCGCGAACGGTTCCTCAAATGATCAGCATGACGCGGGCCACGGGTCCTGCCGCTGCGCCTTCCCCACCGTTTCCCACCGTTTTGCTTCGTTTTGCTTCGCAAAAACGAAGCAAAACGAAGCAGTGGGGACGGCGGGAGCCCTGGCTCCGCGTCACCCGTGGCCTGAGGATGTTATCCGACTTCAGATGGCCTTGTTGAGCGTTGAGCATCTGTCGGTGTCTTATCGGCATCGGGACACGCTCGTTCGAGCGGTCGATGATGTGAGCTTTGTGATTGAGGCGGGGGAGGTGTTGGCGCTGGTGGGCGAGTCAGGGTCAGGGAAGAGCAGCGTGGCGCTGGCGCTGGCGCGGCTCTTGCCTCCGCGCGCCGTGATATCGGGCCGGGCCGCGCTGAAGGAGACCAGTTTGCTGGATGCCTCGGAGGAGACGCTGCGCGCGATTCGAGGGGGGACGATTGCGTACGTGTTCCAGGATCCCGCGACGAGCCTCAATCCGGTCATGACAATCGGCGCACAGCTCCTGGAGGCGATCGTGTGGCATACCCCTGCGGGGCATGAGGAGGCAAGGCGCCTGGCCGTTTGGTGGCTGCGGCAGGTCGGCATCCCGATGCCCGAGCTGCGCCTCCGGGCGTATCCGCATCAGCTCTCAGGCGGGATGCAGCAGCGCGTGTGTCTGGCCATGGCGCTGGCCGCACGGCCCTCGCTGCTCGTCGCCGATGAGCCGACGACCGCGCTGGACGTCACCATTCAGGTGCAGATCCTGCGGCTGCTGCGCGATCTGCAGCGGCGCCTGAATCTCTCGGTCCTGTTGATTTCGCACGACCTGACCGTGGTGGAGCGTATCGCTCATCGCGTCGGCGTGATGTCCGGGGGCCGGCTGGCGGAATCCGGCGCCGTGGATCAGGTGCTGCATCGGCCTGCCCACGCCGCGACGCAGGCTCTCCTTCGCGCTCGCTCCGCCATGAGTTTCAAGACATGACTGACATCGTCCTCGAAGCCCGAAGCGTGTCTCACCGCTATCCGCAATTCAGCGGATGGCTGCGGCGGCCGATCGGAGTCGTCCGCGCGGTGGACGGGGTGACGTGCGAGCTGGCGCAAGGAGAGCGGCTGGGGTTGGTCGGGGAATCGGGCTGCGGCAAAACGACGCTGGCGAAAATCCTCGGCGGGTTGCTGGTCCCCACCGAGGGCGAGGTCCGCCTGCGCGGCGCCTCGTGGGCCGCGCTGCGGGGGGCGGCCTATCGGCAGGCCCGCGCGCTGGCGCAATTCATCTTTCAAGATCCGATGGGCAGCCTCAACCCCCGCCTGACGGTCGAGCAGGCGCTGCGGGAACCGCTGCTCATCCACGGTCTTGCGCAGGGGGCCGCCTGCCGCGCGCGCGTCGAGGAGCTGCTGGCCTCGGTGCAATTGCCCGCGGCCATTCGCCACCGCCTGCCCAGGGAACTGAGCGGGGGCGAGCGCCAGCGGGTGGGCATTGCCCGCGCGCTCGCGACTGATCCAAAGGTGCTGATTTGCGATGAGCCGATCGCCTCGCTTGATGTGTCGGTCGGCGCGCAGATTCTCGAGTTGTTGCGCGAGCTCTCGCAGCAGCGCCGCCTGGCCTTGCTGTTCATCTCCCACGATCTGCGCGCTGTGGCCTGCTTGTGCACGCGCGTGTCGGTGATGCGCCGCGGCCGCTTCCTTGAGACCGCACCCACCGACACCCTCCTCAGTCATCCCCGACATCCCTACACGCAGCTGCTCATCCGCTGCGCCTCCCTCGACCTCGACGCCGTCGACACGCTTCCCGAGTGACCGGGTGGTGGTCAAGTTTGACAGGGCCTGTCGCTGCGCCATCCCGCCGTCCGTCCTCGGCGACGGGCGGCTGTACAGCCGCGCTCGTCACCTGCGGGCGGGCGGCGGGAGCCCTGGCTCCGCGCCACCCGTCAAACTTGACCAGCACCAGTGACCGGTAGCGTCTTGCGAGAGGAGCCGCTCTGAGCGTATAATGAAGCGCTTCGTCGGAGAATCATCCTATGCGCAACGTCTTGACGTTCATCATGGCGGGAGGCAAGGGGGAGCGGCTCTTTCCGCTGACCAAGGACCGGGCCAAGCCCGCGGTGCCGTTCGGCGGGATTTACCGCATCATCGACTTCACCCTCTCGAACTGCATCAACTCCGGCATCCGCAAGATCCACGTGCTGATTCAATACAAATCATTTTCGCTGCAGCGGCACCTGCTGATGGGGTGGAACATCTTTGACAGCGAGCTCGGGGAGTACATCGATGTGATCCCCGCGCAGCAGCGGGTGGACGCGCACTGGTACCTCGGCACGGCGGATGCGGTCTATCAAAACATCTACTCGATTGAGCAGGAGCGCCCGGAGTACGTCCTGGTGCTGGCCGGCGACCATGTCTACAAGATGAACTATGCCCAGATGCTGGCGTTTCATCAGCAGAGCGGGGCGGATGCGACGGTCAGCGTCATCGAGTTCGAGCAAGAGCGGGCCATGGGATTCGGGATCGTCGAGGTGGATGAGCGGCAGCGCATCATCGGATTCGAGGAGAAGCCTCGCACACCCAAGACGATCCCCGGTGATCCGCGGCGATGCGACGTGTCCATGGGGATTTATCTCTTCACCCGCGCCGCACTGGAAGAGGCGTTAACGGCCGATGCGAAGCGCACCGACAGCACGCACGATTTCGGCCGGGACGTCATCCCGTGGATGTTCACGCGCTTCAAGGTGATGGCGTACAACTTCTCCGCCATCCCCGCCTCGCCCTCGCTGTTCCCATCACGTCGGGGGGGCGGATCCCTGCCCGCCACGAGTCTCGCGGGGCAGGCGGGCGCCGCCGGTGAACAGGATGAGCAGAGGAGAGCCTCCGCATACTGGCGCGATATCGGGACGCTCGACGCCTATTACGAAGCGAACATGGATCTCATGCAGGTGAGCCCTCAGTTCAATCTGTACGATCGCGCGTGGCCCATCCGGACGTATCACGAGCAGTGGCCTCCCGTGAAAACGGTGTTTGCGGATGACGCGACGGGGCGCGTGGGGATGGTGTTGGATTCGCTGGTGGCCAACGGCTGCGTCATCAGCGGGGGCCGCCTCCTGCGCTGCGTGCTCTCGCCGGATGTGCGGATCAACAGCTTCGCCGAGGTGACCGACGCCATCTTGATGGAGCATGTCGAGGTCGGCCGCTACGCCAAGATCCGCCGGGCGATCATCGACAAGGATGTCGTGATCCCGCGGTATGCCGAGGTCGGCTACAATCTTGAGGAGGACCGCCGCCGCTTTCATATCACCGAAGGGGAGGTGGTGGTCGTTGGCAAGGGAACCGTCATCGAGGAGCCGAGACCGGCCGTGTCGCTCGTCGGAACCTGATGAGGTGAGGATGCCACAACAAACGGCAAGTGGCGAAGTGACCAAATGGCCAAGTGGCCAAGAAACAAGCCAGGCCACTCGGCCACTCGGCCACTCGGCCACTCGGCCACTCCGTATTGGACCGCGCACGCTGCGGTCGAGGTTGATCATCGGCACCGGCAAATACGCGAACTTCGACCTCATGCGGCAGGCGCTCGAGGCCTCAGGCGCCGACATGATCACCGTCGCCGTGCGGCGGCTCAACCTGGATCGTCCGGGCGAAGAGAGCCTGCTCGATGCCCTCGATCGTTCACGGATCACCATCCTGCCCAACACGGCGGCGTGTTACACCGCCGAGGAAGCGGTGCGCGTGGCTCGGCTCGGACGGGAGGCCGGGCTGTCGGAGCTCGTCAAGCTCGAGGTGATCGGCGACCCCAAGACGCTGCTGCCGGATACCGTCGCACTCCTCGAGGCCACCATGATCCTCGTGAAAGACGGGTTCGTGGTGATGCCCTATACGAATGATGATCCGGTGATGGCCAAGCGTCTCCAAGATGCCGGCGCGGCATGCGTCATGCCGCTGGCAGCGCCCATCGGCTCCGGGCAGGGCATGTTGAATCCGCTGAACATCCGGTTCATCCTGGAAGCGGTGACTATCCCGGTGATTGTTGACGCCGGCGTGGGGACGGCCTCGGACGCCGCCGCGGCCATGGAGGTGGGGGCCGACGGCGTCTTGATGAATACCGCCATCGCCTGCGCGGACGATCCCGTCAAGATGGCTCGCGCCATGCGCCTGGCCGTTGAGGCGGGCCGCCTGGCGTTTGAGGCCGGGCGGATTCCGAAAAAACTGTATGCGTCCGCGTCGAGCCCGACTGAAGGAGTCGTCCCCCCACCTGCGTGTCCCACCACCGGTGGGGTGGCAAGCTGAGAATGCATACGATGAGCGTCACGATTGTAAGAACATGTGTCATGCCACGGCTCCGCCTGTTGGCGGAGCCCACGCAGGTGGGGGGATGACGAAACTGGCCAAGGTCCGCCCACCTATGTCGAAGCCACCCACCACGACGCGCACCTATCGCGTCGCGGTGATTCCGGGAGACGGCACAGGGCCTGAGGTAATCCGGGAAGGCCGCAAAGTGCTCGAGGCCGCCGCCTCCCTGGAAGGCTTCCGCCTGACCTGGCAGCCCTACGACGTGGGCGGCGAGCGCTACCTGAAAACCAAGGAGATCTTGCCGGATACCGTCTTGAACGACCTCCGGCAGGTGCAGGCGATCTATCTGGGGGCGATCGGCCATCCGGATGTCGCGCCGGGCATTCTGGAGCGCGGGCTGTTGCTGCGCCTGCGCGTTGAATTGGACCAGTACATCAATCTGCGGCCGGTGAAGCTGTATCCCGGGGTCGCGACACCGCTCAAGGACAAGGGGCCCGACGACATTGATTTCGTCGTCGTGCGGGAGAACACCGAAGGCCTCTACGTCGGGGTCGGGGGCTTCTCGCGGAAGGGCACCGCGGACGAGGTGGCCTTGCAGACTTCGGTGAACACGCGCAAGGGGGTTGAGCGGTGCGTCCGCTATGCCTTTGAGTGCACGCGCAAGCGCAATCGCAGAAAGAAGCTCACCCTCTGCGGCAAGACGAACGTGCTGACGTACGCGCACGATCTGTGGCAGCGGGTGTTCAACGACGTCGCCAAGGCGTATCCCGACGTCACGACCGACTACACCCACGTCGATGCCTGCTGCATGTGGATGGTGAAGAACCCTGAGTGGTTCGACGTGATCGTGACCGACAACATGTTCGGCGACATCATCACCGACCTGGGCGCCATGATCCAGGGCGGGATGGGGATTGCGGCAGGTGGGAATCTCAACCCCGAGGGCACCTCGATGTTCGAGCCGATCGGTGGCTCAGCACCCAAGTACACGGGCAAGAACGTCATCAATCCGCTGGCGGCCATCTGCGCCGGCGGCATGATGTTGGACCACCTGGGGGAATCGCGGGCGGCTCAGCGAATCGAGCAAGCCGTGATCCAGGTGATACCCAAGCTCAAGAGCCTGGCGGCAGGGAAGATGGGCTATTCCACGACCGAGGTCGGCGATTTAGTGGTGAAACACCTCAGCGACAAGCGACACGCGACAAGCGACAAGTAAGCTGTCGGGACGCTTAAGGTTCCTTTCCTTGAACCCATTAAGATGAAGCGGTATAACGTGGCGGTGGTCGGGGCGACCGGCGCGGTCGGCACGGAGATGCTGCGCGTGCTCCAGGAGCGAAGGTTTCCCGTGGCGCGCATTCGGCTGCTGGCCTCGGCGCACTCGGCGGGCAGGCGCGTGCCGTTCAATGGGACCACGCGCCGAGTCGAGGAGCTCGACAAGCGCGCCTTCGACGGCATGGACCTGGCCTTGTTCAGCGCAGGGGCCAGCCGTAGCCTGGAGTTTGCGCCGGAGGCGGTGAAGCGGGGGGCGGTGGTGGTCGATAATTCCAGCGCGTTCCGATTGACACGCGGCGTGCCCCTCATCGTGCCGGAGGTCAATCCCCACGCCCTCAGATGCCACAAGGGGATCATCGCGAACCCCAACTGTTCGACCATCATCATGCTCGTGGCCTTAAAGCCCCTGCACGATGCGGCGAAGATCCGCCGTCTGATTGTGGCAACCTACCAGTCCGTGTCCGGCGCCGGCGCCAGAGCGATGGCGCAGCTCTACCAGGAGACGCAGCAGATCCTCCGGCAGTTCAAAGTTCGAAGTTCGAAGTTCGAAGTGAACGCGAAACTCAAGACCGGACACGCGAAACGCGTTCGAGTGCTTCCCACGCAGATTGCGTTTAACGTGATCCCGCAGGTGGATGCGTTCCTTCCGAACCGGTACACCAAGGAAGAGATGAAGATGGTCAACGAAACCAGAAAAATCCTGGAGGAGCCCGCCCTGCCGGTTTCGGCGACGTGCGCGCGCGTGCCGGTCTTCATCGCTCACTCTGAGGCGATCTGGATTGAGATGCAACATCCCCTCTCGCCTGACCAAGCCCGCAAGCGACTCGCGAACGCTCCCGGCGTGCGGCTCATCGATGACCCTGCCCGCCGACAGTACCCCCTCCCGTTCGATGCGGCGGGGCGAGATGAGGTGCTGGTCGGCCGCATCCGGCGCGATGAGACGGTTGCGCACGGCCTGGCACTGTGGGTCAGCGGCGACAACCTGCGCAAAGGCGCGGCCACCAACGCCGTCCAGATCGCCGAATTGCTCATCAAGCGCGACAAGTGACAAGTGACAGGCGACAAGCAGGTCTCATGAGAACCCTCAAGCTCACCATCGCGTACGACGGGACGCGGTATGCGGGATGGCAAGTTCAGCGCCACAAGCGCCCAGCACCAAGCACTCAGCACACAGCACACAGCACACAGAAGCCGACAATCCAGGGGACCCTCGAGGAAACGCTCGGGCGCATTCTCCAGGAGCAGGTGCGTGTCGTCGGGAGCGGGCGGACGGATGCCGGGGTGCACGCGCACGCGCAGGTGGCGCATCTCAAAACCCGTTCGGCGATCGCGAGTGAGAAATTGGAGCGCGCGGTCAACGGCTTGCTGCCGCCGGATATCACGGTCAGCCGGATCGACGAGGCGCCGGAGAGCTTCCATGCGCAGCGCCAGGCCGTGAGTAAACGCTACCGGTATACCCTTGTGATCGGTCCGGCGGTGCTCCCGTTCGAGCGGTCCTACGTCCACCACGTCCGCAGTCCCCTCCGCGTCGCGCGCATGCGGCGAGCGGCGCAGCGCCTTCGGGGATCGCATGATTTTCGGGCCTTCTGCGCCTCAGGCAGTTCCGCCAAGACCACGCGACGCCGGCTCTCCGACGTCCAGGTGACGCAGAAGCCGGGTCACCTGGCGATCGAGCTGGAGGGGAACGGCTTCCTCTATAAGATGGTCCGGGGCGTTGTGGGCACCTTGCTGGAGATCGGACGGGGCCGGCTGCCAGAAGGGATCATCGAGAGGATCCTGAGGACGAAGGACCGCCGCTTGGTGGGCCCGACCGCCCCGGCGCGGGGCCTGATGCTCCTAAACGTCTCGTATGGGGATTGACACCTGAGGAGTTCTCACCTAACATAGACGTTTCCCATGAACACGACGATTCCGGACGTCAAACAGATTCGGCGAGACTGGCGGCTGGTGGATGCCGAGGGACAGATCCTCGGCAGGATGGCCAGCCGGATCGTCGTGCTGCTCCGAGGCAAGCACAAACCCACGTATACGCCGCACCTGGATACCGGAGATTTCGTCGTCGTGATCAATGCGGAGCGGGTGAAAGTGACGGGCCACAAGCTGGCGCAAAAAACGTACAAACGCTACTCCGGTTATCCGAGCGGGCTCAAGGCCGTCACGCTTGCTGACATGCTGCGGACGCACCCGGAACGTGTGATCCAGCAAGCGGTCAAGGGGATGCTGCCGGACGGGCCGCTCGGCAGGCGGCTGTTTGGAAAACTCAAGGTCTACGCCGGGTCGAAGCATCCGCATCACGCGCAGCCCTTGCAGCCGGTTGCGGGCTAACCCATGACATTCGAAGAGACGCCGGACACTCCAGACACGACGCCAGTCGGTGAAGCTGCAGCCCCCGTGGCGGTGCCAGCGCCTGCCCACCCCGCGGATCACGGGGCGGCGCCGAAGCGGGAACGGGCCGCTCATCCGAAGCCGGCGGCTTCAGCGGCACCGGCTCCCGCGGCTCCTCAAGGGCCGACGTTCGTGACGGTTGGTCGCCGCAAGGAAGCCGTGGCTCGCGTGCGGATGATCCCGGGGACGGGCGTGATGCTGATCAATCATCGACCGTATGAAGAGTACTTTCCTCGTGAAGCGTGGCGATTGGCGGTGCGCCAACCCCTCCTGCTGACGCATCAACTCGGCAAGTGGGATGTGCGTGCCAGCATCGCGGGGGGCGGCCTGACCGGTCAGGCCGGCGCGGTCCGCCTGGGTCTTGCCAGGGCGCTCGTGCAGGTGGATCCTGCGCTGCGCTCCGTCCTGCGGGGAGCCGGGTTGTTGACGCGCGATCCGCGCATGAAGGAGCGCAAGAAATACGGGCAGAAGGGAGCCCGCAAGCGGTTCCAGTGGACGAAGCGCTGAGAAAAATGATTGCACAGATGTTCAAGTTGATTGCACGGATCAGCCAACAAGAATCTATGGAATCTCATTTGCAAATCTGTGTAATCAGTTTACAATGAAAAATCTCCCTCACAGATGCCACCAATTCGCGTTGCCATCGCCGGGGCAACCGGCTATGCCGGTGAAGAGCTCATCCGGTTGCTCCTTCAACATCCGCACATCCGGCTCACCTACCTGGCGGCTTCCGCCAAGTGGGTTCACCCGACCCCTGCCGCTGACGTCTTTCCGCGCTTCGCAGGCCGCCTAGACCTTCCGGTCGAATCGCTTGATCCAACCCGGCTCGCCTCCTCCAGCGACGCCGTGTTCCTGGCTCTGCCGCACGGCGAGTCCATGCGCCTGGTGCCCTCGCTCTTGCAAGCCGGCAAACGGGTCATCGATCTCGGCGGCGACTTCCGCTTGAAGGACCCGGCGCTGTATCCCCGCTGGTATCAGTTTGAGCATGCTGCCGCCCAGTGGCTAGCGCATCCGGATGTTGCCTACGGGCTGACCGAGTTTCATCGCGAGGAGATCCGGCGCGCCAAACTAGTCGCGAACCCCGGCTGCTATGCCACCAGCGTGCTGCTCGGATGCCTGCCCCTCTTGCGCGCGAAGCTCGTCGAGGAGGATCGCGTGATCGTCGACGCCAAGTCGGGTGTGAGCGGCGCGGGACGCAAACCGGAGACCGCCCTCCTGTTTACCGAAATGACGGAGAATCTGCGCGCCTACAAGGTCAACGAGCATCCGCACATGCCGGAGATCGCGCAGGAGGTCCGCCACGTCACGGGGCGCACGCTGCGCTTAGGGATGGTCCCTCAGGTCATCCCGGTGGCCCGCGGGCTCATCAGCGCCCTGTACCTCCGTACGTCTGCAGGGCCTGAGGCGATTCGCGAGGCGTTCCAATCGTGTTATAGCCCGGAGCGCACGCCGTTCGTGCGGCTGCGGGACGAGACGCTGCCCCAGCTTCGGGATGTCGTGCAGACCAATGCCTGCGACATCGGCTGGAGGCTGGATGCCTCGCTGCAGTCGCTTGTGGTGATGAGCGCGTTGGATAATTTGACGAAGGGTGCGGCCGGCCAAGCGATCCAGAATTTCAACCTCATGCACGGATTTCCAGAAACCACGGCGCTCCTCTGATGCGGTGGGTCAATGGCGGCGTGACGGCGGCGAAGGGATTCAAAGCGGCGGGGGTGAGCGCGGGCATCAAACGCAACCGCAAGCCGGACTTGGCCCTGGTGGTCTGCGCGCGCCCGGTGACCGCGGCCGGCGTCTTCACGCGCAACCGCGTCCAGGCTGCACCGGTTGTCATCAGCAAAGCCAGGCTGCGCCGCGGCCGGGCCCAAGCCGTCCTCATCAATAGCGGCTGCGCGAATTGTCTGACCGGCGCGCCGGGGACGACTGATGCCTTGCGCATTGGACGCGCGGCGGCCCAGGCGTTGGGCATCGAGGAGGAGATGGTGTTGCTGGCGTCGACCGGATTGATCGGGCGCCGGCTGCCCGTGAAACGGATCACGCGGGCGATTCCCTCGGCGGCCCGTCGCGCGAGTCGACGGCATCATGAAGCCGCCGCCCAGGCGATCCTCACCACGGACTTGTATGCGAAGGAAGCGGCGATCGAGAGCCGGATCAACGGGCGGCTGTGCCGCGTGGGTGGCATGGCGAAGGGGGCGGGCATGATCGCCCCCTCCCTGGCGACCATGCTGTGCGTGCTGACGACTGATGTGGCCATCGAGCCGCAGCTCCTCAAGGAGCTGCTGCGAGCCGCCGTTGAACGATCCTTCAACCGGATCAGCGTGGACGGGGACATGAGCACGAATGATACGGTGTTTGCGCTGGCCAGCGGCCTGGCGGGTGTGCGCATTCGCCGAGGGACGGCGGCGCAGCACCGGTTTGCCCGGATGCTCAACGTGCTGACCCAACGTCTTGCCGCGCGGCTGGTCAAGGACGGCGAAGGGGTCACGCGGATCGCGACGGTCGATATCCGCGGGGCGCGGACCGAGGCCGAGGCGAACGCCTGCGCCCGCCAGGTGGCAAACTCTCCGCTGGTGAAGACGATGCTCGCGGGCAGCGACCCTAACGTCGGACGGATTGCCGCCGCGGTTGGAGCTTCGGAGGCCCACATGGATCCGCGGAAGCTTGAGATTCGGATCAGCGGACAACGCGTGGTGAGCCGCGGGACCGCGCTGCGCTTGAGCAAATCGGTGACGCGCACACTCCTGCGCCGGCCCGAGGTGCCGATCCGCGTGGATCTGCACGCCGGCCGAGCGCAGGGGGCCATGATGAGCGGCGACTTGACCGAGGAATACGTGCGCATCAATGCGGGCTATGCAACGTAAGCACTAAGCACTAAGCAGTAAGCAGTCAAGCCAAATGAAACAATCGATAAAAAAGGCTGATATCTTGATTGAGGCGCTGCCGTACCTGCAGACATTCAAAGGGACGGTGATGGTGGCGAAGTACGGAGGCAGCGCCCTCGACAACCCCGAGGCGATGCGCGGAATCTTGCAGGACCTGATCTTCTTAACCCAGGTGGGCATCCAGGCGGTGCTAGTGCATGGCGGAGGTCCGGCGATCAACCGGAAGCTGGCCTCAACCGGCACGCCCAGTCGGTTTATCGATGGGCTGCGCGTGACGGATCCCGCGACGGTTCGCGTGGTCAACCGGGCGCTGCAGGAGGTGAATCGCCGCTTGGCCGCGCAGATCCGCGCGCTCGGCGGTCAGGCGACCGGTCTGACGCCGCGGCAGCAAGTCATCATCGCCCAGCCGCACGAGCGGTCGAGTGAGCTTGGCGACGTCGGGTCGGTGGCCTGGGTGCATAGCCGGTTGATTCGACGGCTCTTCGCGCGGCACGCGATTCCCGTCATCTCACCTGTGGGCGCCGTGCACGGCAGGCTGTACAACATCAACGCGGATGACGTCGCCAGTGAAGTCGCCTCATCGCTTCGGGCGGAGAAGCTCGTGCTGCTGACCAATGTGCGAGGGATTGTCCACGGCCGCACGCTGATCCCGACCCTCTCGATCAAGGAGGCCAAACGCCTGGTGGAGCGAGGGGTCATTCACGAAGGTATGATTCCCAAGGTCAAGGCGTGTGTGCGGGCGCTGTGGCGCGGGGTGAAAAAGACCCACATCATTGACGCCGCGATTCCGCACGCGTTGTTGCTGGAAATTTTCACCAAGAAAGGGATCGGCACCGAAATCGTCCGATAACACGTTGGCGCGTTAGCGAGTTGGCGAGTTAACGCGTTGAACGCGCAAACCCGCAAACGTGGTGACCCATGACCACTCAGGACGTCATCAATCAGTATGGCAAGTATGTCATGAACACCTACGTGCGGCAGCCCCTGGTGCTCGTGAAGGGCAAGGGCAGCCGCGTGTGGGATCTCGACGGCCACGAATATCTCGATCTGTTTCCCGGCTGGGGGGTCAGCGGCGTCGGGCACTGCCACCCCTGGGTCATGAAGGCCGTCCGCGGGCAGTCGACCAGGCTGATGCATGTGCCGAACAATTTTTATTCTCCCGCTCAGTGGAAGCTGGCGAAAGCCCTCATCGACCTCTCCTTCGATGGTACCGTGTTTTTTGCCAACAGCGGGGCCGAGGTCGTCGAGGCCGCGATCAAGTTGACACGCAAGTGGGGCAACTCCGTCGGGCGCCACGAGATCATCGTGATGGAGCAATCTTTTCATGGACGGACGACGGGCGCGATCAGCGCGACAGGCCAGCCGATCTACCAGCGGGGCTTTGAGCCGTTGCTGCCGGGATTCGTGCGCGTGCCGTTCAACGAGCTGCAGGCGGTGGAACGGGCGATCACGCCTAAGACAGCGGGGATCATGCTGGAGCCTATTCAGGGCGAGGGAGGGGTGCGGGTGGCCAGCGATGAATTCCTGCGCGGCGTTCGGCGGCTCGCCGAGCGGCACCGGCTCCTGGTGATCTGTGACGAGATTCAAACGGGGTTGGGCCGAACGGGCACGATGTTCGCGTATCAGCACAGCGGGGTCGTGCCGGACATCCTCTTGTTGGCCAAGACCCTGGGAGGAGGGTTCCCCATCGGGGCGATGATCGCCGCTCGATCGGTCTCAGAGGTGTTGGGGCCTGGCACGCACGCCACCACCTTCGGCGGCAGCCCCTTGGCCTGTGCGTGCGGGCTGGCGGTGCTGGAGGTCATCAACAAAAAACAGCTGCTCGCCCGTGTGTCGTCATTCGGAGGCGTCGCATGGAAACGTCTGAGTGCCTTGAAGGGCCGTTGCCCGATCATCCGCGAGATCCGAGGACGAGGTCTGATGCTCGGCATCGAGCTGACCACCGATGGGCGGCCGATCGTCGAGGCGTGTCGGGCCAAGCGGCTGCTGATCAACGCAACACAGCAGCGCGTGCTGAGGTTGCTGCCGGCGATGACCATCACGCGGGCCCAGTTGGACCGGGGCCTGTCGATCCTCGAAGAGGTGTTGATGGAGCATGCCGGAGCAGCCAGCAGCCAGCAACCAGCAGCCAGCAATCAGCAATCAGCAGAGTGATGAAAAAAGATTTTTTGACGTTGGCCTCACTGACGGCTGGCGACCTGCGGCGTCTGCTGGCGTTGGCGGCTCGGTGCAAGCGATCGCCGAGGGCCTGCGCCGCGGCCTTGTCCGGGAAGACATTGGCGCTGGTGTTCCAGAAGCCATCGGTGCGCACGCGCGTGTCGTTTGAGGTGGCGATCCGCCGGCTGGGAGGCAGTGCCATCTATCTGGGTCCGGACGACGTCTACCTCGGCAAACGGGAGCCGACCAAGGATGTCGCCAGGACCTTGGCCCGCTACGTCGACGCGATCGTCGCCCGGACCTTTAGCCACAAGGACGTGGAAGCCTTGGCCCACTTCGCCTGCGTCCCCGTCATCAACGGCTTGTCGGATCTGCATCATCCGTGCCAGGCTCTCGCTGATTTCTTCACCATGTCCGAGCGGTGCGGGCGATTGCGCGGGATCACGCTGGCCTACATCGGGGATGGGAACAACGTGTTGCACTCGCTGGCTGAGGGTGCGACCCTGCTCGGCGTGACGCTGCGAGTCGCCACACCCGCTCGGTATCGGCCCCAGACGGCCATCTGGAAGGCGGCCGTGAAGCGCGCCCGGCGCACCGGCGCACGGCTCATGTGGAGCGACGATCCCCGCGAGGTTGCGGCTGGGGCTGATGTGGTCTATACGGACGTCTGGACGAGCATGGGCTACGAGCGCGAGCAGGCGATTCGTCGTCGAGCGTTTCGAGCGTTTCAGGTCGATGAGGCGTTGCTGCGCGTGGCGAAGCGCCGGTGCCTCGTCATGCACTGTTTGCCGGCCCATCGAGGGGAGGAGATCACGGACGAGGTCGTGGAGGGACCGCGGTCGATTGTCTTCGATCAGGCCGAGAACCGCCTACACGTCCAGCAAGCCCTCCTCCTAACGCTACTAGGAAAGGATGGTGGACGGTGATGGCACGAATTTTAGATTTTCGACCAAAATCCAAAATACAATCATGAGTCAAACTGTGGTCCTCGCGTATTCCGGTGGGCTCGATACGTCCGTGGCGGTTCGGTGGCTCACCGACCGCGGCTGGCGTGTGATGGCGTTCATGGCTGACGTGGGCCAGGGCGAGCCTCGGAAGGAGGCGGTGGCGCGCGCCAAGGTCGCCGGCGCGGTGGAGGTGGTGGTGCGCGACGTGCGCGAGGAGTTTGCGCGTGACTACATCGTCCCATCGCTCAAGGCGAACGCCGTCTACGAGGGCAAGTACCTGCTGGCCACCGCGCTGTCGCGCCCGCTCATCGCTAAGCATCTGGTCGATGTCGCGCATCGCAAGGGCGCCGGGGCGGTTGCGCACGGCTGCACCGGCAAGGGCAACGACCAGGTGCGCTTCGAGGTGACGGCGCGGATCTTGGACCCGACGCTGAAGATCATCGCGCCGGTGCGCGAGTGGGAGTTCCGCTCGCGCGAGGAGGAATGCCACTACGCCGCGCGGCATGGCATTCGCGTTGAAGTTGGCAAAAAAAGCCCGTACAGTTTGGATCATAACCTCTGGGGTTTAAGCGTCGAAGCCGGGCCGCTGGAAGACCCATGGCGGGAGCCGCCGCTGGACAGTTACCGGTGGATCACGCCGCCGCACAAGGCGCCGGCCAAAGGCGCGACGGTGACCATCGAGTTCCGCCGGGGCGTCCCAGTGGCCCTGAACAGCCGCAGGCTCGGTCTGGTGCCGCTGGTGCAGCAGCTCAATCGCCTCGGCGCCGCGCACGGCGTGGGTCGCTCGGACCTGATCGAGAGCCGCCTGGTCGGTATCAAGTCGCGCGAAGTCTACGAGGCGCCTGCGGCGCAGGTCCTGTCCGAGGCGCATGCGGAGCTGGAGCGGCTGGTGCTGGACCGGGAGCTGCTGCACTACAAGCAGGGCGTGGCGTTGAAATACGCGGAGCTGGTCTACGACGGACTCTGGTGGACTCCACTCAAAACGGCGCTGGATGCCTTCGTGGCAACGACGCAGCGACGTGTGAGCGGATGGGTACGGCTGAAACTCCTTAAAGGCCGGTGCCAGGTGGTGGGTCGCCGGTCGCCCTATGGGCTGTATCACAAGGGCCTGGCGACGTACGGGAAAGCAGATCAATTCGATCGGCAGGCAGCGGAAGGTTTCATCAAGCTCTGGGGCTTGCCCTACGAAGGACTGCGGAAAGAACAGTTCAAAGTTCGAAGTGGGAAGTTCAAAGCCACTTCGAACTTCGAACTTCGAACTTGAGGTCCTAGGCATGGCACGCAAGCTGTGGGGTGGGAGGTTTACGAAGCGGACGGATCCGGTGGTGGAGCGGTTCACCTCCAGCATCGCGGTGGATCATCGCTTGGCGAAGCACGACGTGATCGGCTCCATCGCCCATGCGAAGATGCTGGGAGCCTGCCGCATCATTCCGACGCGCGATGCCCGTCGGCTCGTGAGCGGGTTGCAGCAGATCCTCCGTCGAATCGAGCGCGGCCAATTCCATCCTGACCCTGCCGCGGAGGATATCCATACCCAGATTCACACGATGCTGAGGCGACGGGTCGGACCGGTGGCGGAGAAGCTGCAGACGGCGCGCAGCCGCAATGATCAGGTGGCGCTGGACCTGCGCCTGTATGCGCGTGATGTCGTGACGCGCCTGTCCCGGGGCCTGGCGCGGGCGCAACGAGGGCTCGTCGCGCTGGCTGATCGCGCTCATGAGGTGGTGATTCCAGGCTATACCCATCTCCAGCGAGCCCAGCCCGTCTTGCTGGCTCATCATCTGCTGGCGTATGTGGAGATGCTGGAGCGCGATCAGGAGCGGCTTCAGGACGCGCGGAGGCGGCTTGACACCCTGCCGTTGGGCGCGGTGGCGCTGGCCGGCACGTCGCTGCCGATTAACAGGTCCAAGGTCGCCAAGCTCTTAGGGTTCTCCCGCGTGGCGGACAACAGCATGGATGCGGTGTCGGATCGGGACTTTGTCGTCGAATTGTTGGCGGACAGCGCGTTGACGGCGGCGCATCTGTCCCGGCTGGCCGAGGATCTCATCCTGTGGGCGACGGAGGAATTCGGCATCATCACGCTGGATGATGCGGTGGCGACCGGCTCGAGCCTGATGCCGCAGAAGAAGAACCCGGACGTCCTCGAGCTCATCCGCGGCCAGGCCGGTCAGGCGTTCGGAGGGCTGATGGAGCTGTTAACGATGCTCAAAGGCCTGCCGCTGTCGTATAATCGAGACCTGCAGTGGGATAAGGCCGTGTTCTTCCGGGTCACCGATGGCGTGATGGATGCGCTCGAGGCGATGGACTGCGTGGTGCGCCATGTGCACCTTCGGCGGGAAGGCATTCGCCGCCTGCTGAGCCACGATGCCATCTGCGCAACGGATCTCGCCGAGCAGCTGGTGACGCGAGGCGTGGCGTTTCAACGGGCGCACGAGATTGTGGGGCGCCTGGTGCGCTCCTGCGAACGAGAGGGGAAGCGGTTGGGGGAGCTGTCACTGGCGGAGCTGCGCCGGTTTTCTCCTCGGTTCGACGAGGCGGCGCGGCGCCGGCTTGATCCGCGCCGCTCCGTCGAGCTCAAGCAAAGCTGGGGCAGCACGAACCCCCGCCTCGTGCGCCAAGCGATCGCGCGCTGGAAAAGGCAACTCACATCCAACAGGCTTGTGTAATGTGAACATTACGCATTGCACAAACCCTGTGTTTTCAGGTGGGAAAGATGCATGACTTTAAGCTGAGACGTGGGCAGCTCTATTGCGAGCGGGTGGCGGTCAATCGCATCGCCGAGGCGGTGGCGACCCCGGTCTACGTCTACAGCCATCACACGCTGGTGGATCACTTCCAAAAATTGCAGCGGGCGTTCCGCCGGCTCCATCCCATGATCTGTTTTTCGGTCAAGGCCAACGGTAACCTGGCGATCCTGAAGATCCTGGTGGGACGGGGCGCGGGATTGGATATCGTCTCCGGCGGGGAACTCTACAAAGCGCTGCGGGCCGGCTGTCCGCCCGGACGGATCGTCTATGCCAGCGTTGGGAAAAGCCGGCAGGAAATCCGGGAAGCCCTGCGGGCAAAGATTTTCTGTTTTAACGTGGAGTCAATCGCTGAGCTTGAGGCGATCAACGAGGAGGCGGGGCGACTCGGGCGGATCGCGCCGGTGGCGCTGCGCGTGAATCCCGACGTCGAAGCGCACACCCACCGCTATATCACGACGGGCACGGCGGAGAGCAAATTCGGCATTCCGCTGGCCCAGGCGGAGTCGTTGATCGCCGGCCGGTGGCGCGCATTGGCCTCAACCCGGCTGCTGGGCTTCCACCTGCACATCGGGTCGCAGATCACCAAGGCGGCTCCGTTCATCGAGGCCATCCGGCGCGTCGGACGCCTGATCGAGCGGATACGCAGGCGGGGGATGCAGATTGAGTGGCTCAATCTTGGCGGGGGGTTGGGGATCGTGTATAAAGCTGAACGCCCCCAAACCGCTCAGGCATTCGCCGAAGCCGTGCTGCCGCACCTCCTGCCATTGAAGACCAGGCTTATCCTGGAACCGGGGCGGTTCATTGCCGGGAATGCCGGCGTGCTCATCACCCAGGTGCTGTATCGAAAGGAGACACACGGCAAGCGCTTTTTGGTGGTGGATGCCGGCATGAGCGATCTGATCCGTCCGGCGCTGTATGGCGCGTATCATGAGGTGGTGCCGGTCATCAGTGACAAGCGACAAGCGACAAGCGACAAGCGACAAGCCTACGATGTGGTGGGGCCGATTTGCGAAAGCGCGGACGTGCTGGCCAGGGACCGCCGCTTACCGACGCTGGGAGAGGGCGACCGGCTCGCGATCCTTGGGGCCGGGGCGTACGGGTTTGTCATGGCCTCGAACTATAACGGACGCACGCGTCCCGCGGAGGTCATCGTGAAAGGTTCACGATGGTTCCTCGTCAGGAAGCGGGAAACGCGCGCGGACTTGCTCCGCGGCGAAACCACCCCAGCCGCCTTGACGACATGAGCAATCAGCAATCCCTGCCCGCCCCTCGCTCCACGGGGCAGGCGGGAGCAATCAGCAATCGGCGATCAACAGCGATTCCCTTCGTGAAGATGGTCGGGACGGGCAACGATTTCTTGATTGTGGAATCGTCCCCCGGGCGCTTCGCATCGCTGACGCGCCGCTGGCCGGCCATTGCGCGCGCCGTGTGCGATCGGCGGCAGGGCATCGGTGCGGATGGCCTGTTGCTGTTGGAGCCGTCTCGGCTCGGCGATGCCCGCATGCGCGTCTTCAACCCGGACGGTTCCGAGGCACAGATGTGCGGGAACGGCGCGCGGTGTGTGGTCCGCTACCTCGCGGCCCGGCCCCGTCGGCGAAACAGCACGGTGGTGCTGGAGACCGCCGGCGGAATGGTCAGGGGGTGGGTGCGCCCGCCCCGGCGCAAGGACTTTCAGGCGGGCCGGGGGGGCGAGCGCGTGCACCTGCAGATGGCCGAGCCGACCCAGGTGCGTTTGGGGTTGGAGATCCCCGTGGGAGGGCGCACCCTCTCGGCCGCCTCCGTTGACACCGGCGTCCCGCACCTGGTGGTGGGGGTGAGCGACCTGGGTGCGGTGGACGTGCACGGCTTAGGACGGCAGCTCCGCGCGCATCGCCTGTTTCAGCCGCGCGGGACGAATGTGGATTTTGTCGAAGTGGATCGCCGCGCGAGCCACCGCCTTCGTATTCGCACGTATGAGCGAGGGGTGGAAGGGGAAACCCTCGCGTGCGGGACCGGTGTTGCGGCGGCAGCCGTCATCCACGCGTTGACGCATCATGGCGTCTCGGACGGACGCGGGACTCGGCGCCGTCGGGTCGACGTGATCACCCGGGGGGGCGATCGACTCTCCCTCTCCTTCAGGCTCGTCACGCAGGGCGCGCAGCGAGTGGTGAACGATGTGGTTCTTGAAGGGCCGGTCCGCTGGATCTGTCACGGAGCGTTCTCTTGGCCCCTCAGATAGGGAGCGAGGCGATGACGGTGAGGTGGCGTGGGTCGATGGTGGCGCTGGTCACCCCCTTCCGCGAGGGGGGGGTGGATGAGGCCGGGCTGACGCGGCTGGTTGACAGGCATGTGACGTCGGGAACCAGCGCGCTGGTCCCGTGCGGGACCACGGGCGAGTCAGCCACGCTCTCTCATGAGGAGCACGATCGGGTCATCGAGACCGTGGTGCAGGCGGCCCGGGGGCGCATTCCGGTGATCGCTGGCACCGGGTCGAACAACACGAAAGAAGCGATTCGATTAACCAAACACGCCAAGGACGCCGGAGCCGATGCGGCATTGTTGATTTCGCCGTATTACAATAAGCCGACCCAGCGGGGGTTGTATCTCCACTTCAAGGCGGTGGCTGAAGCCGTAGATCTGCCGCTGGTGCTCTACAACATCGCCGCGCGCACCGCGGTGAATGTCGAGCCGGAAACCGTGGCCAAGTTGGCGGCGGATTGTCCGACCATCGTGGCCATCAAGGAAGCGAGCGGCAGCCTCGAGCAGATGAGCCGGATCCTGCAGTTGACCACTCGCCGGTTGACGCTCTTGTCAGGGGATGATGTCTTGACGTTGCCGGTGCTGTCGATCGGGGGGGCCGGCGTCATTTCCGTGGCGGCGAACATCGTCCCGAAGGACGTGGCCGCGATGGTGGGGGCGTTCGAGCAGGGCAAGATGGCCGAAGCGCGAACCTGGCATGAGCAATTGCTCCCACTGGTGAAGGCGCTGTTCATTGAGACCAACCCGATCCCGGTCAAAACCGCGATGGGGTGGCTTGGCATGATCGATCCGCACCTGCGCTTGCCGCTGTGCGCCATGGAAGGGCCGAACCTCGAACGCCTGCAAGCCGCCCTCGAAGCCTATGGCTTGCGTCGAGAACAGTTCAAAGTTCGAAGTGGAACGTTCGAAGAAAAAACAACCAACGTGAAATGCTAAACAATTCCCTTGTCGTAGTCTCTTCGAACTTCGAACCTCGAACTTCGAACTCGATACCCCGCACATGGCAATCAAACTAGTCATCTCAGGGTGTTGTGGACGGATGGGAATCCGAATCGCGTCGTTGGCGCTGGAGGACTCGATATTCGCCGTCGCGGGGGCGATTGAGACGAAGGGGCACCCGTCCATTGGACAGGATGTCGGACAGCTGGTTGGCGTCAAGCCAACCGGCACGCATGTGACCGATGATGTCAAGGGGGCGATTCAGGCCGGTGACGTCCTCATCGAATTCACCCGTCCTGAGCCCACCGTTGAGCACGTTCGCATCGCGGCCCAACTGAAGAGACCCGCCGTGATCGGCACGACGGGGCTCACGGACGCTCAACGAGCCGAGATCATCCAGGCGGCCAAGACGGTGCCGATTGTGCTCAGTCCCAACATGAGCGTGGGGGTCACGCTGCTCTTTGAGCTCGCGCAGATCGCCTCGCAGCGGCTCGGGGGGGCGTATGACGTGGAGGTGGTGGAGGCCCACCATAAAGCCAAGCTAGATTCGCCCAGCGGGACGGCGAAACGGCTGGCCGAGGTCGTGGCTGAAGGGCGTCGGCAGCCGACCGAGACGATTCCGGTGCATGCCATTCGAGCGGGCGATGTCGTCGGGGATCACACCGTCATCTTCGCCGGGCCCTCGGAGCGCCTGGAGCTGACGCACCGCGCGCAGAGCCGCGATGTGTTTGCGCTGGGGGCGCTTCGGGCGGCGCAATTTGTCGTCACTCAGCGGCCCGGGTTGTATGACATGCGTGATGTCCTGAAGAAATGACCAACCCATCAACCACGTCGTGGGCCATTGAGAAAGCGCAGCGCCTGCAGCAATTGCCGCCGTATCTGTTTGTGGAGATCGACAAGGCCAAACGGCGGCTCATCCAGCAAGGCGTGGACGTGATCGATCTGGGCGTCGGCGATCCGGATCTGCCCACGCCGCCTGCGGTCATCAAGACGTTGCAGGAGACGGCGGAAGACCCCGCCAACCACCGCTACAGCTTTACCGAAGGCCTCTCACAGCTTCGGCAAGCAATCGCCGGCTGGTATCAGCGGCGGTTCAACGTGATCCTCGATCCGGCCACCGAGGTGCTGCCGCTCCTCGGCTCAAAGGAAGGCATCGCGCATCTGCCGTTGGCCCTCGCCAATCCGGGGGACGTCGTCCTCGTGCCGGATCCGTGTTATCCGCCCTATCGCAGCGGAACGACCTTGGCGGGGGCGAGCGTGTCCGCCATGCCGCTGTTGGAAGAGAACGGTTTCCTGCCGGATTTCGGGAGCATCAACCAGAAGGCGGCCCGAAGCGCGAAGCTTCTGTTCCTCAACTATCCCAACAACCCGACGGCGGCCCTGGCAACGGAGGCCTGTTTCCAGGAAGCCATTGAGCTGGCCAACGCGTACCAGGTGGTGATTGCGCACGACGCGGCCTATTCCGAGATTGCCTTCGATGGGGTCAAGCCGATCAGCTTCCTGCAAGTTCCCGGCGCCAAGGAGGTGGGTGTGGAATTTCACAGTCTCTCCAAAACGTATCAGATGACGGGCTGGCGAGTCGGATGGGTCTGCGGCCATGCCAAGGTGGTTGCGGCGCTGGGCGAACTCAAGTCCAACCTTGACTCCGGGATTTTCCAGCCGATCCAATTCGCTGCGATTGAAGCGCTGCGAGGCGATCAGGCCTCCCTCGGAGAGGCCGTGGCGACCTATCAACAGCGGCGTGACGTGCTGGTTGAAGGTCTCGCCAAATCCGGGTGGGAAATCCCTAAGCCGAAGGCGGCCTTCTACGTGTGGGCCACGGTGCCCGGCGGAGGCCCATCGATCGACTTCGCCGCACGGGTCCTCGAGCAGGCCCACGTGGTGATCACCCCGGGCGTTGGGTTCGGCGCCCATGGGGAGGGCTATGTGCGTTTCAGCCTGACGGTGCCGACCGACCGCCTTCAAGAAGCCGTCTCCCGCATCGCCAACATCCTATAGTCACTCGGTCACTCGGTCGCTTGGCCACTGACATGGCTCGCGTCTTCCTCGGCATCGGCACAAACGAAGGCGACCGCCTCGAGAACATCTCTCGGGCCACTCAGATCCTTGCGGCGTCCGGGGCGGCGCGCCTCATCCAGATGGCGACGATCGCCGAGACCCCGCCACTCGGTCCTCCGCAACGCGACTATTTGAATACGGTGGTTGAAGTGGAGACGACGCTGCCGCCGCAGGAGCTCTTGGAATGCGTGAAGCGACTTGAGCAGCAGCTCGGCCGAGCGCCTTCATCGCAGCGATGGGGCCCTCGGATCATTGATGTGGATATCCTGTTGTATGAGGATCGCATCGTCGAGGAGGAGCGGTTGACCATCCCCCATCCGCAGCTGCACCAGCGGCGGTTTGTGCTGGAGCCGTTGGCGCAGTTGGCACCGGATCTGGTGCATCCCGTGTTGAAACGGACCGTCCAAGAGCTGCTGGAAGAACTGACCAGCACCAAGCACCCCCGGCCCGCCGAGCGCACTGGCCGGGGCGGGCAAGCACCAAGCACTCAGCATGAAGCGGAGAGTAGCCGGGGCGAACAATGCGGGTCATCAGGCGGGTGAAGGAAATGGTGAAGGCGGCGGAGAGGTGGCGCCGCAGAGGAGCAACCATCGGATTTGTGCCGACGATGGGGGCGTTGCATGAGGGGCATCTCTCGCTGATTCGAGCCGCGCGCCGGGAGCACGACGTGGTGGTGGTGAGCGTCTTTGTCAACCCGCTGCAGTTCGGACCGACGGAGGACTTCGCCCGGTACCCGAGGGATCTCCCGCGCGATGCGCGCCTGGCTGCCTCCGAAGGCACGGATGTGGTGTTTGCGCCTGAGGCCTCCGAGATGTACCCGGCAGGATGCTGCACGCGTGTGGAGGTGGAGGGCCTCAGCCACCGCCTGGAAGGCGCGATGCGGCCGGGACATTTTCGCGGGGTGACGACGGTGGTCGCGACCCTCTTTCACATCGTGCAGCCGACGACCGCCTACTTCGGCCAAAAAGATTATCAACAAGCCGCCATCATCAAGCGCATGGTGCAGGATCTCCGTCTGCCCGTCCGGGTTCGGGTCCTGCCGACAATCCGCGAGCTGGATGGCTTGGCGATGAGTTCTCGTCACGCGTCCCTCAGTCAGACGGAGCGGCGGCAAGCTGGCGTCCTGTTTCGCGCGCTGACGTCGGCGGAAGACGCCATTCACGATGGCGAGCGAGATCCCCATCGGCTGCGCAGGCGAATCAGCCGGCTGATCCAGCAACAGCCGCGCCTCCGCGTGCAGGCGATCGCCATCGTCGACGCCGTCACCCTGGAACCCGTGAAGGCGCTCACGGGACGGGTGGCGATTCTCGTCGCGGCCCGCCTCGGGCGCACGCGGCTTATTGACAATCTTCTCGTCGACGTGACATAATACCCCGACGGTGAGATGACGATGCTGCGGACGATGTGCAAGTCCAAAATCCACGGGGCGACGGTCACGGAGGCGAACCTCCAATATACCGGCAGCCTCACGCTGGATCCGTTGCTGATGCGCGGTGCGGATCTTGTGCCGTATGAGCAGGTCCACGTGGTCAATCTCAACAACGGCGCGCGCCTGGAGACGTACTGCATCGAAGGCGTGGCCGGCTCGGGCACGGTGTGCCTGAACGGCGCGGCCGCTCGCCACGCCGCGGTGGGGGACAAGGTCATCATCATTTCGTACGCGCATGTCACGGAAGATGAAGTCGCGCATCTGGTCCCGAAACTCGTCTTCGTGGATGACCGGAATCAGGTCTCGCAGATTCAACAAACTGAATTGTTGCGGTGACGCCACAGAAGACGGTCGGGATTGTCGGCTGCGGGACGATCGGGTGCGAGCTCGCACGATTCCTTGAGCGCAACTATCAGCATGCGGCGAAGATCGTCGCCCTGGCAGATCGAAAACGAGACGCCGCAAGGACCCTTCAGCAACGCCTCCTCAGTCATCCGCCCATCGTCAGCCTTCCAGAGCTCATCCGTCGCAGCCAGCTCGTGCTTGAAGCGGCCTCCGCGGCGCTCGCGCCTCGCGTGGCGCGCCTGGCTCTTGAGGCAGGATGCGACGTGCTGATCATGAGCAGCGGCGGTTTGCTCACGTCGACGGCCTGGCAACGGGCGGTAGCACGCTCCAAGGGTCATCTCCACATTCCCAGCGGGGCGCTCGGCGGAATCGACGGCGTGAAGGCTCTGGCCGCGGGTTCCATCCGGCGGGTGCGATTGACGACCCGCAAGCCCCCACAGGCGCTCGCCTCAGCGCCCTTCGTGCGGGCGCGACATCTGCGTCTGACCCGTCTTCGCCGACCCACCGTGCTCTTCGAGGGCTCACCGGCCGAGGCCGTCAGGGCCTTCCCACAGAATACGAACGTGGCCGCGACGCTGGCCTTGGCTGCCTCACATGGGCTGCAGGGGCGTCCGGCCGTGACGATTCGCGTCATGGCTGACCCCTCGATTCGCGTCAATCGTCACGAGGTGGAGGTTGAAGGGACGCAGGGTCGTCTGAGGTGCCTGATCGAAAGCCGCCCGTCGGCGACCAATCCCAAAACGAGCCAGTTGGCGATCGACTCGGCGCTGGTCACGTTGCGCCAGCTCTTTGAACCGATTCGGATCGGCACGTAAGGAGAGCAGTGCATTCCAAATTCTAGAAAGGGGGTGAGTACACGTGGCTGAGAAAGTGGCAAAGGTGGGCATCAAGAAGCAATCGGGGTACCTCTACTTTGTCGACAAGCAGGGCGACATCTCCCGAGCGAGAATGGCGCGCGGGGGTCAGCGGCGCCGCCGCAGTCGGCGAAGATAATTCTTGGGGACGGTTCTAGTGTTGACGATCGAGCGGAGCACATAGAACCGTCCCCAATTTTTCTCTCATCACCCATCATGTCCTCTGAAGACGTCATCAGGATCCGAGGGGCAAGGGAACATAACCTCAAGCACATCGACCTCGTCCTCCCTCGCAACCGGTTGATCGTGATGACCGGGCTCTCCGGCTCGGGCAAATCGTCGCTGGCGTTTGACACGCTCTACGCCGAGGGCCAGCGACGGTATGTCGAGAGCCTCTCGGCCTACGCCCGCCAATTTCTTGAGCGGCTCGAGAAACCGGATGTGGAAGCCATCGAAGGGCTCTCCCCGGCCATCGCCATCGAACAGCGGAGCGTGGGGGGCAACCCGCGCTCCACGGTCGCCACGCAAACCGAGCTCTATGATTACCTGCGCGTGCTGTTTGCGCGCGCCGGGGTGCCGCAGTGTCCCGCGTGCCGTCTGCCCATCAGTCACCAATCCGCCCAGGAGATCGCAACGCACATCCTGCAGCTTCCCGTCGGAACCGAGCTGACCCTGTTGGCCCCGCTCGTGCGGGGACGCAAAGGGGAGCACCTCGAGCTCTTGCGAGACGTCAAACGGCAGGGGTTTGTGCGCGTGCGCGTGGATGGTCTCGTGCGCGATCTGGACGAGCCGATCCGCCTTGCGAAAACACGGGCCCACGCCGTTGAAGCGGTGGTCGATCGGGTGACGCTCGAGGACGGGGTGAAAAGCCGGGTGACCGAATCCATCGAAACCGCCCTGCGCGTCGGAAAGGGCGTCGTGATCGTCGCCACCAAGCACCAAGCACCAAGCACCAAGCACCAAGCTCAAAAGGCTTCTCACTTCCAACCTCAAACCTCCAGCGAACTGGTGTTCAGTGGGTTGTACGCGTGCGTCAAGTGCGGGTTCAGTTTCTCGGAGATTTCGCCGAGGATTTTTTCGTTCAACTCGCCGTACGGCGCCTGCCCGACATGCGACGGCTTGGGGACGCGTCTTGAGATCGACCCGGATTTGGTGGTGCCGGATCGCTCCAAGTCGCTACGGGAGGGCGCCATTGAGCCGTGGAAGCGCGGCGGGATGCACATGATGATGTACTACACGCGCCTCCTGCGAGAAGTCGCCGACTTCTATCGGGTCAGCCTGGACACCCCCTTCCGGCGGCTGGACCGGAAGCACCAGCGGTACATCCTGCACGGGTCGGCTGATGAAATCTGGGGAGATCGCTATGAAGGCGTGATCCCGAATCTGGAGCGGCGATTCCGCCAGACGCAGTCGGACTACGTGAAGGAAGAGATTGCCAAGTTCATGAGCGTGCTGCCCTGTCCCTCCTGTCACGGCGCGCGGCTCAAACCGGAAAGCCTGGCGGTGGTGATTGCTCAGCAGTCCATCGCCAACGTCACGCGGATGTCGGTGGCGGCCGCGCAGGAATGGATTCGGGCCATTCAATGGAGCCCGCGACAGGAGCCCGTGGCTGCTCCCGTCGTGAAAGAGCTCGCGCAGCGGCTTCAATTTCTCCTCGACGTGGGGCTGGGGTATCTGACCCTGGATCGTCAGGCCAACAGCCTCTCCGGCGGGGAGGCCCAACGGATCCGTCTGGCGACCCAGGTGGGCTCCGGCCTGGTCGGCGTGCTGTACATTTTGGATGAGCCATCCATCGGCCTGCATCCGAGGGATAACGGCAGGCTCCTCAACACGCTCATCAGGCTCCGGGACCTCGGCAACACCCTCGTGGTGGTCGAGCACGACGAGGAGACGATTCGGCACGCGGATTACCTCGTGGATCTGGGGCCCGGAGCGGGGAAGCACGGCGGGGAAGTCGTGGTCGCCGGTTCCCTCAAGGCGCTGCTGGCGTGTCCCCGCAGCGTGACGGCTCAGTACTTGATCGGAGCGAGGGCGATTCCGATCCCGGCTCGCAGGCGCGCAGTCTCGGGCCGGCCGCAACTGATCGTCAAGAGGGCGTACGAGCATAACTTGAAAGCGATCGATGTCGTCTTTCCGCTGGGGCTGTTCGTCTGCGTCACCGGCGTGTCGGGATCAGGCAAGTCCACATTGATCGATGAGATCCTCTACCGCGCGCTGGCTCGGCGCCTGTACGGGGCCAAGGAGAAACCGGGTGCGCATGACGGCATCGCGGGCATCGAGCACCTGGACAAGGTCATCGTGATCGACCAGTCGCCGATCGGACGCACGCCCCGCTCCAACCCGGCCACCTACACCGGCGTCTTCAGTCCGATTCGCGAGCTGTTCAGCCGCACGGCGGAAGCCCGCCTGCGTGGGTTTGCGCCCGGTCGCTTCAGCTTCAACGTGAAGGGAGGCCGCTGCGAGGCCTGTGAGGGGGACGGGATCAAGCGGATCGAGATGCACTTCCTCCCGGACGTCTACGTCCACTGCGAGGTGTGCAAGGGGCGGCGGTTTAACGAGCAGACCCTGCAGGTGACCTACAAGGGAACGTCCATCGCGGACGTGCTGGCGATGACGGTGGATGAGGCCCTTGAGCTGTTCGCCAATGTGCCGGGCGTCGTGGAGAAGTTGCGCACGATCCAGGAGGTGGGCTTGGGCTATCTTGAGTTGGGGCAATCCGCCACCACCCTCTCAGGCGGGGAAGCCCAGCGCATCAAGCTCTCCAAAGAGCTCTCCAAGCGCGCCACCGGCCGGACGGTGTATCTGCTGGATGAGCCCACAACCGGGCTGCATTTCGCGGATGTGGAAAAATTATTGAAGGTGCTGCACCGGCTGGTGGACCATGGCAACACGGTGATCGTCATCGAGCACAACATGGAAGTGATCAAGACCGCCGACTATTGTGTTGATCTGGGGCCGGAGGGCGGAGAAGCCGGCGGGTATCTCGTGGCCGCGGGCACCCCCGAGGAGCTCACGCGGGTCCCCGCTTCGCACACCGGCCAATTCCTGAAACGGATCTTATCCAAAACCGCAGCTTCCCATGTCGCGACAGCCCCCGCCAGCTGAGCTCGCCCCGCCCGCTAAGCTCGCCCCGCATGTTTTGCTTCGCAAAACGAAGCAAGCGGGGCTCGCCACGGGCGGGGCGCTGTGGGCCTACCTATTTACTATCACCATGCTCATCGCGATTCATCCGAGGGCATGGGCGCAGGAGGGCTCGTCGGTGGAGGAGCGGTACCGCGCGGCGCAGGAGGCGTTCCTTCGGGAGGATTTTGCGCGGGTGGTGGCGTTGGGTGCGTCGTTTCCCGACGACGCCTCAGAACCGTTCACCGCCGCGCACGTGCGCATGAGCCTCTGGTACGCCCTCAGCCTTGAGCGGCTCCAGCGGGCGGGCGATGCGTTGCGGGAGGTCGACACGATCAAAACGCAGCTCGCGGCGCACCCGGACATGGCGGAGGGCCCGCGGCTTGTTACGGAGACGCTGTTTTGGGATGGCGAAATCAGCCGCCGGACGCAGGAGTGGCTGCGCGCCCGACGCGCGTACCATCAGTTGCTCGTCCAATCTCCTCACTCGATCTGGCGGTTGCCGGCGCAAGTGGGGTTGGGGCTGGTGCTGTTTCAACAGCAGGCGTATGACGTCGCCAGGGAGCAGGTCCAGGAGGCGGCTCGAGGTCCGATTGAATCCCCGGCCGTCCAAGACGCGATGCTCCTCGAGGGACTGTGCGATCTCAAGCTGGGTCGGTTTCCCGACGCGCAGCGACTCTTTGAGGAATTGCTGGCTCAGCCGCTCACGGCGGAGGTGCGTTGGCAAGTGATGGTGTATCTGAGCGAGGTGTTGGCAGGGCTCGGACGCCCGGATGAGGCGTTGGCACAGTATCAGCAGGTGATGATCGAAGGGCCGACCTCTTCGTGGGCTCGGCTTGCGCGATTCGGCGTCGGGTGGACGCATTTCCAGCAGCAACGGTACCGAGAGAGCCTCGAGGCGTTCAAAGAGTATGTGATGGCCCTTCCCTCCGCGGCGAGACAGCGGGCGGATCTGCCGTGGAGAGGACGAACAGGTTCTGACGGCCTGACTGAACCGCCGAGGTCCCGAGGGGCGACCGAGGAAGCCTTTGCCCAACTGTGGTTCGCGCAAGGGCGCTGCCTGATGGAGCTGGGTGATGAGGAAGCCGCCTTATCGTACTTCGAAACGCTGGAGCAGATCTTTCCTGACCATCCGCTCAGCCTCGACGCCGGCCTCAGCCATTCGGAACTGCTGGAGCGGCTCGATCGTCTCGCTGAAGCGCGAGACGTGGCGGAAGGGTTACGGCATCGGTCGCTGCCCCCCCTTCAGCACCAGCGGCTGCAGCTGCGGTTGGGCGCGTTGGATCTGGCGGCCGGAGACGCGAAGATGGCTCAGGCGCGATTTCGTTCCGTCGCAGACGCGCGCGAGGCAGCCCTGCGTCAAGCTGCCTACAACGGCTTGGGGGACGCCGCACTCTTTCTGGGACATGACGAGGACGGCGCGTCATGGTACGAACAGGCAAGGGCGCTCGAGGCTCGCAGCCCCGCGGGCCACTACGCGGCCTATCAGCTGGGGCGGTTGCTCTTGAAAGCCGGCCACCGGCAAGAGGCCATTGAGCAATTCCGGAGTTTAAGCGACTTGTGGGATGCTCGCTTGGCGCTGGCGTTGTCGTACCTGATGAGCGGCGAGTCCGAGGCGGCGCGCGAGGCGTTGCGACGGGCCGTGCAGGAGGCTTCAGACGGCCGGCAAGCCGCGCGCGTGGACTACTACCAAGCACTCTTGGCGATCCAGGACGGGGATGTCGAAGAAGCCAAACGGCTGTGTCGGGAGGTCAGTCTCAAGGTGCCTCGGTCCGACGAAGCCTTTGAAGCCCAGTTGCTGCTGGCGGATCTGTTGGCCGGCGAAGGATCGTGGGAAACCTCGCTGATCAGCCTGCAGCCGCTGCTTCAGGCGTTCGGCAACCTCTCCATCCGTCGTCGAGGCGCGTTGGCCCTGCGGCTCGGCCACCTGGCTCGGCAAGCCGGCTCGTATGCGATTGCGATCCGGTGGTACGACACGGCGTGGCCGCTGATTCCCTCGCAACAGGGCGAGCTTGACTATCGTATCGCTTCCTGTTATGAAGAGGGAGGGGATTGGGTGGCGGCCAGCAATCGGTATCGAGCGATCCAGCAACCTCCGTGGAGCATCCGCGGACGGCTGGCGGCGGCGAAACTGTTGGAGCGCGACGCGCAATGGCAGGAAGCCCGGCGCCTGTACCAATCCATCGTGCAGCAATCCGTTCCGGAAGCGAAAATCGCCCAAGAGCGTCTGATGGCGCTCGGTGCGTTGGAGCAAGAGGAGTAAATGCCCTCTGCCCTGCAGCTCATGATGGAAGCGGGGGCGGTCGTCAAGATCGTCCTCCTGATCCTGTTTGGCTTCTCCGCCTTCTCCTGGGCGATCATCGGCTACAAGTTCCGGCAGATGACCCTCGCGGCCAGGCAGTCGGATGAGTTTCTCAACGCCTTTCGCCAACGCCGGGCCGCGCAGGATCTCAGCGTCCTGCTTGCGACAGCGAAGGCGCGTCCGTCCAGCCCGCTGGCCAACGTGTTTCAAGCGGTCTTTACCGACCATCTCCCGCGCCATCCTGAGGAGTGCCGGCGGCTCGTCACGCGCTACGAGGCGCTCGAATCCGCCAAGCTTGAGTCGCGGCTGACGTTTTTGGCGACGACCGGCTCGACCACGCCGTTCATCGGGCTCTTCGGCACCGTGTGGGGTATCATGGATTCGTTTCGCTCAATCGGCGCCTCCGGCTCCGCCTCCCTGGCGGTCGTTGCACCCGGCATCGCGGAAGCGCTGGTGGCCACCGCCATGGGGTTGGCCGCCGCGATCCCGGCCGTGGTGGCGTACAATTATTACCTCAGCCGCGCCCGGCGTCTGACCATCGCGATGGAGGATTTCTCCGAGGACCTTCTAGCTCTTCTTGCGAAGCCGTCGTGAGATGAGAGCGTCGCAGTCCCGGGGGGCGATGGCGGAGATCAACGTCACCCCCCTGGTGGACGTGATGCTCGTACTGCTCATCATCTTCATGGTGACGGCCCCGCTGCTCGAGCAGGGCATTGACGTCCGCCTGCCCCACGCCTCAACCGCCGGCACGACCGGCTCGGCTGGATTCGTCATCACCCTCAGCAAAGATCACCTGGTCTACCTCGAGGGGGAGCTGATGACCCTGAAGGAGCTAAAGGATCGGCTCTCGCGCGCGGAACCGTCAGCCGGCGTGGTGATCCGCGCGGATCGGTACGCCTACGTGGACAAGCTCATTGAATTGTGGGATCTGTGTCGGGCTGCTGGCCTGCAGTCAGTGCATATTGCGACACTCCCTGAATGAGGAGGGGTCATGATCATTGAGATCGGCATTGTGGCGGGGGAGATCTGGCACTACCTGGACGAGCATGGCGAGGTGGCGTTTTCTGAGGTGGTGAAGGGGATCGGGCGCCCTCAGGACGTCACGCTCATGAGTCTAGGGTGGCTCGGCCGGGAAGGCCACGTCGTGATCCAGCCTCAGGGCGGTGACATGCGGGTGGCGTTACGGAAACCCAGCGCCTGAGTGCGGAGTGCGGAATGGAAAAATGGAACGATGCGTAGTGGTATTCGTGACGTGTCCATCCCTCAAGAGCGCGAAACAGCTCGCGCAACACGTCGTCAAGGCGCGGGTGGCGGCCTGCGTCAACATCCTGCCAGAAATCCGCTCCCTGTTCCGGTGGCAAGGCAAGGTTGATCAGGCCAAGGAGACCCTCCTGCTGATCAAGACGACCGCCAGGCGATTCCCGGCGCTGAAACGACACATCCTCCGCTCGCATCCGTATGATGTGCCTGAGGTGATCGCCTTGCCGGTCGTAGCGGCGCATCGGCCGTACACGACGTGGGTGGCTCAGAGCGTGCGAGGCGCTTGACGGCGCCGTCGACCATCAGGCATACTCTAACCGACAGACGAGTTAGTCGTTCCATTGACTGGCGAGAAGGGCAAACTCACGGTGACGTGAGGACGCCCCCCACCCCCTGGCTTTCTTGCGAAAGCAAGAATAGGGGGAGCTTGGGGGGCCCCGCAGGCTCTGATTTGCCCCGTGAAATGCGAAGCATTTCCGGGACTGAGTCCCCGAAATCGCTCCGCGATTTCTGGGGGCGAAGCAAATCATGCGGGGCAAAGCTACGGGCCCAGCACGAATTGTGGGTCGCCGAGTTGCCGACCAGGAACCTGAGTGCTGGGTTGCCGAGCTGCCGAACCAGGGCGGCTCGGCCTTTTGTTTACGGCTGGTAGGTGAACACTGACGGCTCATGGCCAAGCGACAAGCGACAAGCGACAAGCGACAAGTTTTTCTGCACCTGTCACCTGTCACCTGTCACCTGTCACCTGCTGAGCGGGGGATGGTGCTTGGGATTGTGGTGGTGATGGCAGTGGTCGCTTCGGCCGCAGCGTTCGCCGCGCTGAACGTCGCACTCAGCCGCAGCCGCCGTCCCGGGGTCTTCTCTACCGAGCGCTACCTGCGCGCGCGCTATGCCGCCGAAGCGGGTGTGGTGTGGGCGACCCAGCAGTTGTGGGGCTCGCCCACGGAATGTTTCGACAACCCGCCATCGCCCTATCCCGAGCATCTCGTGGACGATGACGCCGATCCAGGCACCCCGGCGATTCCCGTCGACATCATCGCCACGCCATGCCCGACGGACAGCCCGCCGAATGAGGTCGTCCTGCGGGCGGTAGTGACATACTGAGTGACCAGTGACCAGTGACTAGTGACTAGTGACTGGTGACCAGTGAAAAGAGACAAGAGACAAGCGATATGAGACCAGCACTCAGCACTCAGCACTCAGCAATCAGCAACCGGAGACAAGAGACAAGAAGCATGCCCCACGTCCCATGTCCCACGTCCCGTGTCTCAGCATTCACGCTGGTGGAGCTGATCGCCGTGGTGGTGATCTTGGGGATCCTCATGGTGACCGGGGCGGTGTCCTACACCACCATGGTTGAGCGCAGCCGCTGGCGGACGGCTCAGGATCTGTTGCTGGCAATCTACTACGGGGAGCAGGCGTACCAGTCGATCAACCGGACGTTCTCGGGGGGGCTTGTCCCGGGCAGCTCGGCCGCGGAGTGGCGGGCCATCTATATGGAAAACCCGAATCTTGCGTCAATCCCCATCACCTTCACGGTTTCCGGCGGCGCCGCCACCTTCACCGCGACAGCCACCTCTTCCTCGGGCCAGTCCATGACGGTGAATGAGTCGCGGATCTGGTGCGGCGGTGAGACGGATCCCAGGGCATGTCCTACATGGCGCTTCCCATGAACCGACCTTCAGGAAGTGCGGAATGCGAAATGCGGAATGCGGAATTGTCGGTTACTTCGAACTTCAAACTTCGAACTTCGAACTCTCAGAACGCGATGACGCTCGTTGAGATCGTAGCGGCCCTGGTCATCAGCGGCGTCGTCACGGTCGGCACCCTGACGGCGCTCACGACAGCGGTTCGGCTCATGAACAGCGTCGGGGTCCAGGTCGATCCCGAAGCGGACGGGCTTGCCCAACAAACCCTGGAACGTTACCGCAACCGGATCGCCTGCGACGATCCGTGGTTTGAGGGTGGGGTCACGCCCTGCGTGCTCCTGAATAATCCGACGATCGGTGACGATCCGCTGCCTTCTCCGACCACGGCGACTTCGCGGACGTTTGCGCTCACGTCAGGGCCGGACGGGGATGCAGACGGTGCTCCGGACTACTACATCATGGCGGTCAACGTGAAGACACCTGAATGACACGTGACATGAGACCAGAGACAATTAAGCACCAAGCACCAAGCACCAAGCACCAAGCGACGCGGGACCTGTCTCAAGTCTCCTGTCTCCTGTCTCCTGTCTCAGGTGTGACGCTGGTGGAACTCGTCGTGGCTGGCACGCTAGGCGTGATGGTGATCCTGGCGATTCAGCGGATCGATGCGACGCGAATTGCCCTGATGGGCGAAATCCGGCGTGTGTCCTCGGAGGCGCCGGCCGAAGCGACGAGGGCCCTCAGCCACATGGCCGCGATGTTCGAGCAGGCGGACCGCGTCATCCTGGTGGACCCCGGCACACCGGGCTGCGGGGCGGGCTGCTCGGCGGACATCTGGCTGCGCATCCCGCTGGCGAACGACCTGGACAACGCTGCCAATTACCAGTGGGCGCAGTATCGTCTTGTGGGGAGCGCCGATGGGCCGCAGGTGCGGTTCTACCGGCTCACCGGAGACTGCAATCCCGATGACAGGTTCCTCTATATCACTTCTCTGGTGGTGACGTATGAGCCGGTGGCCGGCGCCCCGCCGGGCAGCGAGCCTGATCCGGCGAATTTCCCGAATCTTGCAGCGGAGCAGGACAACAATGTCCTGACGATCCGGGTCGATTCCACCGACCGTCAGACGAACGAGACCACGACGTATTGGGCGGGGGCCGCGCTGCGCGCCGGCACCTACAGCGATGTGGCGACGGGGGTCTCGGACGTCAGTCCTCCACCGGCGAGCGGATGTTAAGACGAGCACCAAGCAGCAAGCACTAAGTACCAAGCAACAAGGGACGAGTGACAGGTTGGTGCGTTCATGCGTTAAGGCGTTTATGCGTTCGTGCTTCAGGCGTTCAACGCATCAACGCGCAAACGCACTAACGCACTAACTGAAGGAGGTGTGTGCGATGGCAAAGCAGCAACCACGGGTCCATGTCTGGCTCACGTTGGTTGTGCTGCTAGGCACGGCGGTCTACGCCATCGCCGAGGATTTGACGCTGGTGACCTACTACCCCTCGCCGCGCGGGGTGTACAACGAGCTGCGCACACGGGGCAACGTCCAGATCGGCTCAATCACCGCGCCAGCCGATCCGACTACCGCCCCAAGGCTCCATGTGGTCGGGGGCGCGGATACGACCCAAGTGCTGATCACCGCCAACGCCACGCAGTCTAACTCCGCAAGTCCCCTCCTTCGGGCGTATACGAGCGACGGGACGACCGAGCTCTTCCGCCTCCACTCCGACAGCATGTTCAACCTCTTTGTCGGCGAGTGGGCGGGCCGGTTGAACGCTACCAGCGGGGGCCTTAATGGTCTCTACAATACCTTCATCGGATCCAGGACCGGCTTCTTCAACACCACGGGGTGGTCCAACACCGCCACCGGGACGCAGGCGCTTAGCCGCAACACGACGGGGAACGCCAACACCGCCACCGGGAAAACCGCGCTTGAATCCAACACCACCGGGGGCGGCAACACCGCCACCGGGGCGAATGCGCTTCGCGCCAACACCACGGGAGCCGCCAACACCGCCACGGGGCAGTATGCGCTTGTCACCAACACCATAGGGTATTCCAACACCGCCATGGGAGTCTTTGCGATGGAACTCAATACCAGCGGGTACGCGAACACCGCCATCGGCGTCTATGCGCTCGGTGCCAACACCACGGCGGCCGACAATACCGCCATCGGATCGAATGCGATGCGCTCCAACACCATCGGGACCGCGAACGTCGCCACAGGGACCGTTGCGCTTCGTTTCAACACGACCGGGTCGCGAAACACGGCCACGGGTTTTGCTGCGCTGGCCCAAAACACCACGGGCGCCAATAACACCGCCATGGGGAATGCGGCGCTCTGGAGCAACAGGACGGGCGCCAATAACACCGCCCTGGGCTACGAAGCAGGCGGCAACATCACCACCGGCTCAAACAACCTCGTGATCGGGTATGACATCGACGCCCCGTCACCCACTGGGAGCAATCAACTGACCATCGGCAACCTCATCTTCGGCACCGGCGTCGACGGCACGGGCACGACGCTGTCAACCGGCGGCGTGGGGATCGGTACCTCCAACCCCGGCACAGCCCGGCTGGCGGTGATGGGCGGCAACGTCGGCATCGGGACGACGGCTCCTGCGCAAAAGCTGCACCTCATCGGCTCCGGCACAGGGTCGAATCTGGCGCGGATCCGCGTGACGTCAACCGACAATCAGGCCGGCATCGGATTCATGTCCAATAACACCAACGAGGTCGTCGTGTATTCACCGGTTGCCACCGATGATTTGCGCATCTGGCTCAACGGTGCCGATCGGCTGTCGGTCACCAGCGCCGGCCGCGTCGGGATTGGGACGACCGCTCCTGCTGGAGTGCTGTTGCATGTTCGGAGTGGAGGGGCAGCGGTCCCCGCAGGGCTTTTCGAAAAAACAGTGGCGGGTGCATTTCCGACGTTGATAGTCCGTGCAGCCGGAGGGGGGCTGGCGCTCGATGTGACAGGTGATGTGAACATCACGGGCACCCTCACGACGGTACCGCCCAAGGCGTTTCGAATCAATCATCCTCTCGATCCCGAGAACCAATGGTTGATTCACGCAGCGATAGAAGGTCCGGAGGGAGGCGTATACTATCGCGGAGAGGCGCGCCTCATGGAGGGGAGGGCCGAGGTGACGCTGCCATCCTACTTCGAGGCGTTGACGCGTCCGGAGGGGCGGACGGTGTTGGTGAGCCCGCTTGCTGAGGCGGATGAGCCGGTGTCGATGCTGGCCGTCGGCCGCGTGCGCGATGGACGATTTACCGTGAGGGCGCTCGATGGCAACAACCCCTCCCAGCCATTCTACTGGGAGGTCAAGGCCGTGCGCGCCGATGTCTCGCCATTGGAGGTAGAGGTGGACAAAACAACCAGTGACCAGTGACTGGTGACTCGTGACCAGTGATAGGTAACAGGAAGAGAAAAACTTGTCACTTGTGACCTGTCACCTGTCACCACGTGGTGGAAATGAGGAGATGAGTGCGATGGCAAAGCAGCAACCACGGGTCCATGTCTGGCTGATGCTAGCTGTGCTGCTGGGCACGGCGGTCTACGCCATCGCCGAGGATTTGACGCTGGTGACCTACTACCCCTCGCCGCGTGGGGTCTACAACGAGCTGCGCGCGCGCGGCAACGTCCAGATCGGCAGCATCACCGCCCCGGCCGATCCGGCCACCGCGCCAAGGCTGCACGTGGTTGGGGGCGCGGATACGACGCAAGTGCTGATCGCCGCCAACGCCACGCAGTCCAACACCAATCCACTCCTTCGGGCGCTTGCGAGCAACGGAACGACCGAGTTGTTCCGGCTCCACTCCGACGACACGTTCAACCTCTTTCTTGGCAGCAACGCGGGCCAGTCGAACACCGTCACCGGAGTGTTCACTCAGGGCCTCTTCAATACCTTCGTCGGGTCCGGAGCTGGTTTCTCCAATACCAGGGGAGAAGAGAACACCGCGGCTGGGTCACTGGCGCTATCCAGCAACACCACGGGATGGCGGAACACGGCTGTCGGGTTTCGCGCGCTTGAATCGAACACGACGGGAGGGGCCAACACGGCCATGGGGCGTCGCGCTCTTCGCGCCAACACCACGGGAGGCGCCAACACGGCCACCGGGGAAAACACCCTTCGCGCCAACACCACGGGAGGCGCCAACACCGCCACTGGGGCGTCTGCGCTTGAATTCAACACCACGGGAGATGGCAACACCGCCACCGGCATGCGTGCGCTTTCTATCAACACCACGGGCCGGTTCAACACCGCCACCGGGGACGCCGCGCTTGCCTCCAACACCACGGGAGGCGCCAACACCGCCACCGGGTCAGCCGCGCTTGCCCGCAACACCACGGGTGCCAACAACATCGCCATGGGTTTCGGGGCTGGCGACAACGTCACCGTCGGCTCGAACAACATTGTCATAGGCTTTGATATCGACGCGCCGTCAGCTGCTGGCAGCAATCAATTGACCATCGGCAACCTCATCTTCGGCACCGGCGTCGACGGCACGGGCACGACGCTGTCAACCGGCGGCGTAGGGATCGGGACGACAACCCCGACGGCGAAGCTTCACGTGGTGCAGGAAGGCCCAGCCCCCGCGTTATGGGTCGATGACACCGCGGGGGATACGACCCCATTCATTGTCACCGCGGTTGGCAGCGTCGGCATCGGGACGACGGCTCCTCTGAACACGCTCCACGTACACAGTGCCGGTGGCGTGGCGCCTCGCCTCCGGTTCACCAATCCCGTGACTGGGGCTGGCGGAGCCGACGGCGCGTGGCTCGGACAAGGAGGTCCTGGGGGGCCCGGGCTCTTGCCCGACTTCGTCCTCTGGAACTTGGAAAATGCTCCGCTGCGTTTCGGTACGAACAACACCCCGCGAATGATCATCACTGGCGGCGGCTTCGTCGGGATCGGGACGACCAATCCCTTGGCGCGCTTGCAGGTTCGGACGGGTGGAGCGACCGTCGCAGGGGCTTTCCAAAACACGACGCCTGGAGGGACGGCGCTGACTGTCCAGGGCAGAGTTCTCGTCAACGGCGATATGAGCGTCATCGACGGCACCTTCACCGCAACGGACAAGCGATTCACAATCAACCATCCGATCGATCCGCAGAGGAAGTTGTTGATCCACGGCACGCTGGAAGGTCCGGAGTCGGCGGTCTTCTACCGAGGCGAAAGCGCGCTGACCAACGGGACGGCGACCCTCGCGCTGCCGGCGTACTTCGAAGCGTTGACGCGTCCGGAGGGGCGGACGGTCATGGTGACGCCGAAGGGGCTCACCCCATTCGCCGTGAGCGCGACGGAAGTGCAAGACGGCCGGTTTAGCGTCTACGGCACGAAAGCCGATGGCGCGTTCTACTGGGAGGTTAAGGCGGTCCGCGCCGATGTGCCGCCACTTGACGTGGAAGTGGACAAAACAACCAGTGACCAGTGACCAGTGACAGGTGACAGGAGGAGAAACACTTGTCGCTTGTCCCTTGCCGCTTGTCACCACGGAGTTGGCTTGACGCGGATGCGGTGCGTCAGGCATACTTCACTTAAGCGATCGTAAGCGATCTTAACAACCGATAGCACCCAGTAACAGACTGGCGAACGTCCGCCACAGAGCGTGGCGGATCCGCCCCGAGGCTTTCGCGCGGTGGCGGAGGCAAACCTACGGCAACGTGGGGACGCAAAGCCGCGAGCGCCCCTCCTCCCTCGGTAGGAGGTGGGAGGGGGTAGTCGGGCTGCCGAACCAGCGGAAAAAGAGCCGAGCCCCGTTCGCGGGCTCGGTTTTTCATTTGGAGCATTGATGAAACAGGCTCTAACGAGTGCGGCATTAGTGTTGCGGTCGAAATCCGTGGATCTCCTCGAGGTCCAAGCTGGTCGGAAGGGGCTGAGCCTCTCACGGGCTGTCTCGGTGCCGATTCCCGATCACGGGGACGCCCAGGTGGTGGGGGCGATCAAGACGGCGCTGAGCCAGTTGGGGCAGGTCCCGGAGCGCCTCGGCGTCTGCGTCAGCGCTCAGGAGATCCTGCTGCGTTCATTCCTCATGCCGCTCGTGCCCAAATCCGAATGGGAAGACTCCATCCGATTTGAGGCGCGCAAATACATCCCGTTCAAAACCGAGGATCTCACCTGGAACTTCCATGTGATCGAGGACCGCGCGCACAAGCAGATGCGGGTAACGTTTCTGGGCCTGAGGACGCAGACCTTTTCGCGCATCAGGCAGTGGCTCGTCGAGGCCGGCGTCACGCCGGCCTTTCTCGAAGCCCAGTCGGTGAGTCTCGCCAGGGTGATGGCGGGACCATCCGCCAACGCGCGAGCGTCCCTGGCAGGACAGTTCGTGGGGCTGGTGGACGTGGACCTGGCCGCGAACGCTGCGCACATCGTCGTCGCGAAAGACCAGGTGCCGTACTTCGCCAGGGATGTGAACCTGTCGCTCGATCCCGAGGGGCCGGGGGTGGCGTCGCCGGGGATCGACCCGCGGGCCAAAGTGCTCTTGGGGGAGCTGCGCCTCTCGCTCGATTTTTTCAGCCGGGAAACCCCCGGCGCCGTCGCTGGGCATCTCTTCCTCTATGGCGAGGAGGCTGCGATCGGCCCATGGGCGAGCTGGCTGGCGGAGCAGTTGCGCTGCTCGGTGTCGGTCGGCGCCTTGGACGTCCTCGATCAACGCGGGCATGGCCTGAGCGCCCCGTTCGCCTGCGCCGTCGGCCTGGCGCTTCGAGCGCGAGAGCCGCATCCCGTGACCCTGGATTTACGCGAAGGGGCCGCGGGGGCCGGTCGAACGTCTGAGCGTCTCGCGACGGTGCAGGGGCTGATGCAGCAGCTTCAGACGCTGCGTGAGCCGGCGTTCCTCGAAGGCGTGGGAAGAGCCGCCCGCGCGCAGGCGGTCCTTGCGGCCATCGCGGTGGCGGCGCTTGGCATGCTGGGCTACCAGCGTATTGCCCACGCCAAGGCGGAGTATCTCAAGGCCGCCCAGACGGCGCCGGACGTCGGCTGGGGGTTGCGGCAGAAAGGCCGCGCGGAACTCGACGCGCTCCAACAGCAGCTCCAGCAACGGCTGGAGCGTCTCCGAGCGCTCACGGAACATCGCCTCATCGTGACCGAAAAACTGGATGCGCTGACCAGGCGTCTGCCCGACGGGGTCTGGCTCGACGGCCTCGTCTTCCAGCGTCGGGGTGAGGCGGCCGGCGCTCCCCAGACGTCGCTGCGGCTCATGGGAGGGTGTTTTCAGCCGGAGCAGCGCAACGAACTCGAAGTCATCGGGCGGCTTGCCTCAAACCTGAAGGAGGATCCAGCATTCTTCAAAGGATTCCACGCGGGTCAATTGGGAGAGATCACGATCCGGGAGACTGACAAACAGACCACCTATCGGACCTTCACGCTCACGTACAACTCGGAGTCTCCACGATGAAGCCTGCACTGCTATCCGGGATAATTGTGCTTGCGTTGGGTGGCGGCGTTGGCTATTATGTGGGCGACGTGAGGCCCCGGAACGCCGTCGAGCATCTTCAGCGCCAGCGCAAGGAGGTTGTGCAGGAACAGCAGCTCAGGATCCACGTGGCGTCGTTGCTAGAATCGCTCGACAGCGCGCAGCGCTTTCTCGCCCCAACGCGGGAAGCGGATTGGCTGCTGCAGGAAGTCGGCCGGCTCGCCCAGGAGTCCGGCGTCACCATTGTCTCCATCACCCCCCACGCTCCCAAGACCGCCAACGAGCTCACCACCCTGTCCGTGTCCGTGCAGCTTGCCGCCGGGTACCACCAGCTGGGTCACTTCCTCAGCCGGATTGAAAGCTACGAGCGCCTGCTTCAGGTGGATGAGCTCAACGTGACGGCGCAGGCCGGGGACGGGAAGGCGCAGGCGCGGTTGATTATCAGCGCGTTCAACGCGCCGCCCCTCCCGGTGGACCGGCAACCGGCTGGGGGATCCACATGACGGCGTCTCGGAAGGGCCAACTGGAGTGGATCGGCGTCGCCGTCCTGTTGGTCGTCTTCGCAGGGACGTTGAGCCATGCGCTGAAACGCCCCCCGGCCCGCCGTTCGCTTGAGCCGGTGCGGGCGTCGGCGCTTCCGCAGGTTCCTCCGCGCTTGGCCTCCACGAGCCCCACGTCAGAGGCGATCGAGCAAGAGGGGGTCGACCGTCCGGCCGCCGCGGAGGCGAATCCCGCCGACTCGAAGCCCGCTGAGGCCTTGCTCCCTGCGGTACGGTACACCGCGGATGCCTTGAGGGATCCGCTGGTGAGCCTCCTGCCGTCCGTGGCGTCGCAGCGGATGATCGTCATCCCGCCGGAGGACCACGAGCCGATGCCTCAGCTCGAACCGCCGCCTCCCGCCTTCAACATCGAAGGCCTCGTCTGGGGAGGCCCCAGGCCCCAGGCGGTGATCGATGGAGCTGTCTATGACGTGGGGGATACCGTTCAAGGAGCCAAGATCATGGCGATTGACCGCGCCGGCGTCACCGGCACGATGCAGGGACGCACGATCCGCTGGCGACCCGAGGTGCCACGGAAGACCGAGACGTATGGAACGCCGTAAACAGAAGGGAATAGCTATGAGACGACACGAGCTAGGCCGCTGGCTCCTGGGTGGGAGCGTGGCGCTATGCTGTGCTCAGATGCTGGGCGCTCAGGAAGTGGCGAAAATCAGCGATGCATCCTCCACGAGGATCACGGCGTCGGTTTCCCGCGATGCGGATGAGGGCGACGAAGCCGCCATGCGGATTTCCATGGAGTTTGAAGATGCCAGCCTCAAGGATGTGCTGAAAATCTTTTCCCAGCAGACGGGCATCAACCTCATCGCCAGCGAGGACGTCAGCGACAGGAAGGTGACCGTCTACTTCGAGGACGTGGCCGTGCTCGATGCGCTGGATCAGCTGCTGCAGGCGGCGAATCTTGCGTATGAGCGCCCCTACGGCAGCCAGATTTACTTGGTCAAACCCCGAGCGGTGAAGGACGCGATGGTCGAGGAGCTGATGACCAGGGTCTACCGGATGCGCTTCGCCCGGGTGTCGTCAACCGGCCTGGCCAACGCCGCGCAAGCGGCCTCAGCCGGCTCCGCCTCGGGCAGCTCCGGTTTCTCCGGCAGCTCCACCAGCAGCTCGACCTCGCAGCCGCTGACCGGATCATCCGGCACAATCGATGAAGTCGTCAAGGGGCTGTTGACCGAACGCGGGTCTGTGGTGGTGGACGGCCGAACCAACAGCCTGATCGTCACGGACATCCCGGAAAATTTTCCCCGATTGGACGCCGCGCTGGCGGCGCTGGATGTCCGCACCCGCCAGGTGATGATCGAAGCCGAGATCCTGGAGACGAGCCTTGCGAAAGTGAAGGATCTCGGGGTGGAGTGGGACGCAACGACCGAGGGCGATGTCCTGACCTTCACGCCGGGTTCCTCGCGGAAAACGCGCTTTCCCTTCGGCTGGCTGGGGCACGCCGATGCCCCGACCGCGCCGACGGCCTTCGGCCTGAGCACGCTGGACTTCTCGACCTTCAAAGGGGTGCTGCAGGCCCTGGAGCGGGACACCAACACGAAGGTGTTGGCCCGGCCGAAGGTGCTGACGTTGGATAATGAAAGCGCCGTCATCAAGCTGACGTCCGACCAGGCCGTCGGATTTGAGACGACGACCGGGGAATCCACCTCGACCACGTCGGTGACGCCGGAACGGATGGAGACCGGCGTCAAGCTCACCGTGACACCGCAGGTCAACGACGGCGGGTTCATCACGATGCTCGTGGAGCCGTCGGTGACCAAGGTGGTCAAAGCGAAGGTCACTCCGCCGTCGGGCAGCGGGGAGGTGGTGGACCCGAAGACCCGCACCGCCAAGGCCCTGGTCCGCATCACGCAGGGCCAGACGCTGGTGCTGGGCGGGTTGATCGACCGGACTGAAGAGCAGGTGGTGCGGAAGGTCCCGATCCTGGGGGATCTGCCGCTGATCGGCGCGGCCTTTCGGAACACCGAGATCAACAACGACGCCAGCGAAGTCATCGTGTTTATCACGCCCCACATCCTGGACGAGCCGGAAACACAGGTGGCCTCCGCGGCGGCTGCGCCGCCTGTGGCAACGCCACCCGCCGCGTCTCGGCTGGATGTCATCGAGCAGGCGCTGGACCAGCAACGCGAATAAGTGGCCAAGTGACCAAGTGGCCGAGTGGCCGGGTAATTGAGCGGGCCGCTGGGCTGCTCACGAGAGGTTCTGAACAGTGCGAGATGGCGATGGTCAAGCTCGGAGACAAATTAGGAAACATCCTCGTCAAGTCCGGGCTCATCACGCAGGAGCAGCTCGGCAAGGCCCTGGCACTGCAACAGGGCACGACCAAGCGCATCGGGGAGCTCCTCATCGAGTTGGGCCTGGTGACCGAGCTGGACATTACCATTGCCTTGAGCAAGCAGCTGGGGATTCCCTACGTGACCGCCTCCTCCGGGCTGCTCGCCCCCCCGAAAGATGAGGGGTTGGAAACACTCGTCCCCGCGGAATTTGCCAGCCAGCACCTCGTCATGCCTCTCTCAAGGAATGCGAACTCGCTGACCGTCGCGTGCGTGCATCCGCACGACCTGATCCTGATCGATAACCTCAGCCGGCTCACCGGCTGCGAGATCAACCCGGTGGTGACGACGAAGGCGGACCTGGAGCAGGCGATCGCCAAGTTTTATGAGCAGGCCACCTTCCAGGACGTCATCGACAAATCGTATGAGCTGGCCGAGGAAGGCTCCGCCGCGGCCAAAGAAGAGGTGCTCAACCTCGATCAACTGAAGGAGGCGGCCGAAGAAGCCCCGGTGGTGCGGCTCGTCGACATGATCATCCGGCAGGCGATCCGGGATCGGGCGAGCGACATCCACATCGAGCCGTTTCAGGACAAGCTCGTCCTGCGGTACCGCATCGACGGGGTGCTCTATGAGATCCCGCCGCCGGCCAGGCACCTCCACGCGGCGATCGTCTCGCGCGTCAAGATCCTCTCGAAGCTGGACATCGCGGAGAAACGCCTCCCGCAGGACGGCAGTTTCACCCTGTCCCTGGAGGGCAATCGGGTGGACTTGCGGATCGCCACGACCCCGACGATCTACGGAGAGAAGCTGGTCATCCGTCTCCTCAGGCGCAATCCCGAATTGCTGGATGTGGCTCAAGTGGGCTTCGACCCGAAAGAATTGGAGATGTTCCGCAAGGCGATCCAAGAACCCTACGGGCTGATCCTCATGACGGGACCCACCGGCTCCGGCAAGACGACCACCCTGTACGCCGCCCTCAATGAGATCAACTCGCCGAAGAGGAACATCCTGACGATTGAAGACCCGGTGGAATATCGGTTGGACGGCATCAACCAGGTCCAGGTCAAAACCGCCATCGGCCTGACCTTCGCCAGGGCCCTTCGGGCCTTCCTCCGGCAGGACCCCGACGTCATCATGGTGGGGGAGATCCGGGATCTTGAGACGGCGGAGATCTGCGTGCAGGCGGCACTCACCGGGCATCTGGTCTTCAGCACGGTGCATACCAACGATGCCCCCTCCGCGGTGACCCGTCTGATCGATATCGGGGTACCCGCCTACCTCATCTCCTCCACCCTTTCGCTCGTGGTCGCACAGCGGCTGATCCGCCGGCTGTGCCAGCAGTGCCGGGAGCCGTACGAGCCGCTGCCGGCCGTTCGGGAGCAGTTCCGCGTTGATGATCTGCTCTATCGCGCCAAGGGCTGCGAGGAATGCGGGAAGACCGGCTACCGCGGCCGGGTCGGGGTGTACGAGGTCCTCTTACTGACGCGGGAGCTTCAGGATCTCGTAGCCAAAAGCGCACCGGCGCATGTGTTGAAGGATGCCGCGGTCAAGGGCGGATTGGTCACGTTGTGGCAAAGCGGGCTGCGCAAGGTGCGCGCTGGGCTGACGAGCCTGGAAGAGCTGGCCAGCGTCGTCGTCTTGGACCACGGCTAAGGCACGCTCTCGTCGAGCTTTTCACTAGTCACTAGTCACTAGTCACTGACCACTGACTTCACGATGGCAAGCTTCGTCTATACGGCGAGGGATCGAGGCGGCGCTGCGCTGAACGGGCTGCTGGAGGCCGTCAACGAGGATGAGGTGTTGACGACCCTCCAGACGCGCGGGTTGACCGTCACGAAGATCGCCCGCAAGGAAAGCCTGTCCTCTCAGGTCGCCCGCCGGAGGCTTGGCCGCGATCTCCACAACCGGGTGACCGATGACGACCTGGTGACGCTGTGCCAGCAGCTCGCGGTGCTGCTGGAAGCCGGGGTGCCCCTGCTCAGGGCGCTTGAGGTGATCTGCGCCCAGGTGGAGAGCCGCCGGCTCCTGAAAGCGCTGGAGCAAATCCGCACGGATGTCCAAAGCGGCCGGTCATTTTGCCAGGCGCTCGCCCGGTACCCCAACATCTTCTCCAATTTCTGGATCAACGTCGTCGAAACCGGCGAAGCCAGCGGGCACCTGCCGCAGACCCTCAACCACTTGGCCCGCTACCTGGAGCGCAACCGGGACCTGCGCCGGAAAGCCGTGACGGCCACGGTCTATCCCCAGGTACTGCTGGCGGCCATCGTCGTGGCCGTGGCGGTCTTCGTGATCTGGATCATCCCGGTCTTCTCAGGCTTGTTCGAGTCGATGAACATGGAGCTGCCGTGGCTGACGCGCATGGTGATGCTCATCAGCGACGTGGCGCGCCGCCATCTCGTCCTGGTCGTCGCAGGAGCGGTGGCAGGGGGGATGCTCCTGCGGCAGTTCTTCAACGCCCCGCAGGGGCGCTGGATCGTGGACCGGGTGAGCCTGAGGATACCGGTGTTCAGCCGCCTGTTCATCCAACTGCACCTAACCCAGTTCGCCCAGGGGATGGCGGCGCTGTTGGAAAGCGACACGCCGATCCTCTTCGGACTGGAGATCATGCAGCGCAGCGCCACCAACTCGGTCTACGCCAAAGCCATCGAGCGGGTCCGGGAGGCGGTCCGGTCGGGGCGCACCATGGCCGAGCCGATGGAGGAGAGCGGCGTCTTCCCGCCGATGATGGTCCAGATGGTGCGGGTGGGCGAGGAGGTGGGGGACCTTGGCAAGATGCTGGATCGCCTGGCCCGGTTCTACGAATCGCGGGTGTCCGCATTTATCGAGCGCCTCTCAGTGCTGTTTGAGCCCATCGCCATCTTCATCATGGCCGGGGTGGTGGGCACACTCGTGCTGGCGATGTTCCTGCCGATGTTCCAATTGGCCGGCGGATTCCACGCACCGAAGTGAGAACTGAGCTTGACAAGCAAGGCAGGCGTTCGGTACAGTTGACGTGAAGAGACGTTGCGGCCGGATGTAACCCAGCACCAATTTGCTGGGTGGTAGAGCGGAGGGGTAAATTCGTGCTGGGTTTAATTCGCCCAGCGACTTACGTCGCACTGGCGTGCTTCCGTAAGTCGCGTGCTCATTAAAGGAGGGGTGTGCATGAAGAACCGGGGGTTCACGCTCGTGGAGCTGATCGCGGTTGTCATTATCTTAGGCATCCTCCTGGCCGTGGGGATTCCCCAATACCGCCGCGCCATTGAGCGGGCCCGCGGCGCTGCGGCCTACAGCACGTTGGCCTCGATTCAATCCGCTGAAGAGGTCTACAGGCAGGAATTTGATATCTACCACAGTACCCCCGCCAACATAGGCGTGACAGTTCCCCCAGCCGCGAGAAGCGGGTGGGCCTTTACAATCGACAACACCGTAGCGAACGCGTTCACTGCGACAGCCACGAGGGCGGCGACAGGACCGTGCGGCGGCAACCTCATTACGATTGATCAGGCCGGAACCGTTGCTGGTAACTGGGAAGGCTGCGTGAACGGCCTCTAATCATCAGCCGACCAACTACCCAGCCCGTCGCCAACCGCATCGCCTCGTCGCAGACACTCTGTTCCCTCCTCTCATCCACGTCACGAAGCGACACGGCTTCGTATTGACCCTCGTCCCCAATTCCAGTACACTCCTGCCAGCAGGGTCTTGGGGCAGTAGCTCAGTTGGGAGAGCGCGTGAATCGCACTCACGAGGCCCGGGGTTCGATCCCCCGCTGCTCCATGTTTATGGTTCGAAGTTCGAAGTAGGAAGTTCGAAGATGACTCCTCCCAGACGCGCAGAGCTAGCTGGCTTCGAACTTTGAACGTCACGCTTCGAACTACCGAGTTCAACCGTGCGCCGCATCCTCGTTGATCCCCGCAACATCACCGGCTCCACAGCCGTCCTCGATGATCCCAAACAGCTCCATCACCTGCGTCGCGTCCTGCGGCTCAAGGCGGGAGACCGGGTCTGTTGTTTCGACGGGCAGGGAGCCGAGTACGCCGGCACGATCAGCCACCTCACCCAAGCCCAAATGACGGTGCGCCTTGACCAACGGCTGGCGGCCGGCGCGCGAGGGCGGATCGTGTGGCTTGCGCCGGGCCTCATCAAATCGCCGCGGTTTGACTGGCTCATTCAGAAGGCCACCGAGCTGGGGGTGAGCCGGCTCAGCCCGATTGTGACCGAGCGAACGGTCATCCGATTGACCGACACGCAGGGACGGCAGAAACGCGAGCGATGGCGCCGCCTCGCCGAGGCAGCCTCCAAGCAATGCGGACGAGCGGACGTGCCGTCGATCGATCCGCCGCAATCGTTTCACGCCCTCCTGCCGTTGCTGGGGCGCGTCCCGCTGGTGCTCATTCCGACGCTGGAGGTTGCTGCGCGGCCGTTTCGCGATATGCTGGAGGGTTCCCGCGCCGCCGGCGATGTCGCCGTACTCATCGGACCTGAAGGGGATTTCAGCCCTGCAGAAGTCGCCGCCGCCGTCAAGACAGGCGCGCAGCCTGTGTCACTCGGCCGCCTGACCCTTCGATCCGAGACCGCGGCCCTTGCGTGCCTGGCCATCCTCTCTTGCACGTTGCCGCGCGGATGACACTTTCGGTGATCGTTCCCGTCTACAATGAAGCCGCGACCATCCGCGAGGTGATCCGTCAGGTCGCGGCGGTGGGCATCGCCCAGGAAATCATCGTGGTGGATGACGGCTCAACGGATGGCACGCCGGAGATGCTACGTCAGCTCCAGCGGGAGCACGGCACCGTGCTTCCCGGCGTCTCCGGCAGCCCCTGTGAGCTGCGGGTGGTGTGGCATGTCCGGAATCGCGGCAAGGGTGCTGCCGTGCGGAGCGGCTTTCAGGCGGCCCGCGGGGAGATCGTGGTCATTCAGGACGCCGATTTGGAGTACACCCCCGGCGATGTTCCCGCGCTCATCGCGCCGATTGAGCGGGGAGAGGCCGACGCCGTCCTGGGCTCGCGGTTCATCCGGCAGCGCCCGCGCTTCTTTGTTCACGGCGGGATGCCGTTTTTCTCACACTACCTCGGCAACCTCTGCATCATCTGGCTGACGAACCGGCTCTACGGGTTTCGCGCGACGGACTATGAGGGCTGTTACAAGGCGTTCAAACGAGCGCTCGTGTGCTCCACCCCGGTGGGCGCTGACGGGTTTGAGTTTGACAACGAGTTGATCTGCAAGCTCCTGCGCCGCCGCGCGCGGATCGCTGAGGTGCCGATCCGTTACACCCCTCGCGTGTACAGGGAGGGAAAGAAGATTCGATGGTATCACGGGGTGCGCATCCTGTGGACCATCCTGAAATGGCGCATCCTGCCCTTCACGCGCGCGTGAGCCCGGTGTGGGTTCGCTGGTTGCCGTGGGTGCTCCTGTCGGCGTGCGCGGTCCTCTGGGCGGCCCGATGGCCCTTGTTCCCGCTGTCGCTCGACCCCTCGTACCATCTGGCGATCACCCAACAGATCGTTGATGCGCGGGGGCCGATCGTCTATGAATGGGGGGAATATGCCCCGGTCGGCCGGCCGCATCTGTACCCGCCGGTCCTGCACCTCCTCCTCGCCGGTCTGTTGACGCTCACCAGCTCCCCGATCGGAACCCTTCGGCTGGCGACTGCGGTCATCGTGCCGCTGATCTTGCTCACGATCTATCTGACGGCACGGCGCCTTCTTTCTGCGCCGAGGGCTCTGGCCTGCGTGCTCATGGCCCTGGCCTCCTTCACCTGGTGGCTGCAACTGGGGATGACGCTAGCCGCAGGCGTCGGCCTCATCGAGCTGCTGTGGCTGATGGTGGCCCTCAAGGCACAGCGGCGGGTCGCGGCGGCGTGTCTCCTGGCCCTGCTGGCGTATACCCACCTGGGCCTGTCGTGCGTGGCTGTGGTGACGCTGCTGGCCGGCGCTGGGTTGCGCGCCATTGACGCTCGGTGCGCCCTCGCCACGCTGGGGTGGGGTGGTCTCATGGCCCTGCCGTGGCTGGCGCACATCGGAAGACACGCGGGAACGTTCCGGGTGGTCCCCCGTTATGAAAATACGACGATCGAGATCGTTCCGCTGTTACTCCTGCTGGCGTGCGTCGGGGCGTGGCACAGTTGGAAGGCGAGAGGGAGGGACGGCTGGCTCCTGAGTCTCTGGCTTGGGTTTTGCGCGTACGCGGCGAACTTTTCCTTTCGATGGCTCAGCGGTGAAGGGATGCTGCCGATCATCCTGCTGGCCGGCTATGCGGCGGCGCGGTTGTCCTCGCAGGTCGCCACGCGGTTTCGTCATCGGTGCAGCCGCTGGACGGTGATGGGGCTCATCGCCGGCGCCGTCGTCGCCTCGCCCTCATGGTCGGTCTCGCCGTCGGGCGTGCGCCTGCGGTGGCTGGAGGCCGTACCGTTTCACCTGGTGAACGGATCCCCGCCGATGGCGACGGACCGCTTCATGCCTGTCCCTGCGATGGAACGCCTCGGCGAGCTGGTGGAACGAGTGAGCCATCCCACGGAGATTCTCTGGTCGAACGCGTCGTACGCCGGAGGGCTGGTGGCAGCCCTCGCGCATCGTCCGACGTCATCGGCGATGTTCTACGAAGTGCCTCCCGCGCGGCCGTTTGATCCGATCGGCGCCGCCCACTGGATCCTCTGGTTCAAGATCGGCCCCCAGCCTGGCACCCCGACGCTGGAAGAGCTTCGCCGGCGCGATGCTCTTGAGCTCGTGGCGTACGACGAATTGGCGATGGTCTTTCGCAATCCAGCGGCGGGGGAGCCGGCCCGTCCACCTGAGGCCGTCGTTCCCTTGTGGGCGGCGTTTGTGCTATTATGCGCTGTCTGTGGCGCGATCCTGTGGGATTTCAGGGAAAGGACTCATGGCTAAACTCAAGGAAATCTTCATCAGTGCTGACGCGCAGGAAACGCGCGTGGCCATCACGGAAGACAAGCGCCTGGAGGAGTTCTACGTGGAGCGCTCCGGGACGCCGCAGCTTGTGGGCAGCGTCTATAAAGGGAAGGTCACCTCGGTGCTGCCTGGCATCGGTGCCGCCTTCGTCGATATCGGGTTGGCGAAGAACGGATTTCTCTACGTCTCGGACATTGTCAGTCCCCCGCCGGAAGACGAGGCGATTCTCGAAGGGGAGTCCGCGCGGCATGAGCCCCGGCACCACCACCACTCGCGCATCACCGAGCTGGTCAAGTCCGGACAGGAAATCCTCGTGCAGGTCGTCAAGGAGCCGTTCAGCACGAAGGGGGCTCGTCTGACGACGCACGTGAGCCTCCCCGGAAGGTACTTGGTGCTGATGGGCTACGACTCCCGTCTTGGCGTCTCCAAGCGCATCGAAGATCCCACCGAGCGCGGGCGGCTTCGGGAGCTGTTGCAGAAGTTGCGGGTGTCGCAGGATACGGGGCTGATCGTCCGGACCGCGGGAACCGGCAAGGGCGAGAAGGAGTTTGTCCGCGACGTGCGGTATCTGTCGCAGGTGTGGCAGCGCATCAGGCGAGCCGAACGTGGGACGAAGGCCCCGGCGTGCGTCTATCAGGAGCATGATTTAGCGCCCCGCATGATCCGCGACAGCTTCACCGAGGATGTCCATCGCATCGTGGTGGATGAGCGGGCCGAGCATCAGCGGCTGACCCGGTTCCTACGCATCCTCATGCCCGGCGTGCGGGTACGCCTGGATTGCTACCAGGGACAGGAACCTCTCTTTGAACACGAGGGGCTGGACGAGCAGATTGAAGACCTGTTTGAAAAACGGGTGGAGCTGCCCTCCGGGGGGTGGGTGCTCATCGAACCCACCGAAGCGATGGTCGCCATCGATGTGAATACCGGGCGCTTCGCGGGTCGCCGGAACCTGGAGGAAACCGCGTTCCAAGTCGACAAGGAAGCGGCCGTCGAAATCGCCAGGCAGCTGCGCCTGCGGGACGTGGGCGGCATTGTGGCGATCGACTTCATCGATGTGGAACGGCAGGAGCACCGCCGGGAGATCATCCGCGTCCTGGAGCAGGCGCTGGAGCGGGACCGGGCGAAGACGAACCTGGTGTCATTTTCCGAGATCTGCGTGGCGGAGCTGACCCGTCAGCGCATGCGCCGGTCGTTTCAAACCGTCTCCGACCAGACCTGTCCGTATTGCGCCGGGCGGGGCAGCGTCAAGTCGGTGACGACCATGGCGATCCAGGCGATCCGGCAGGTCAAGAAAAGCCTCAAGGGGACGCGCCAGAAGACGCTGGAACTGTTTGTCCATCCCCAGGTGGCGCTGCGCCTGCTGCAGGAGGACCGGCCGTCGCTCAGCGCCTTGGAAGCCCAGCACCAGGCCCGCATCCTCGTCATGTCGGATCCCAGCTTTCACCTGGAGCAGGTCAAAGTCCAGCTCTCCGCCTGATGCCGCTGCGCCGGCGCGCATCGCCTCACGGGCCACAGCGCCCCTCTCTACGCCGCCCCCGCACCTGGTGGGAATCCCTGGGAGCGAATCTGCCCTGGGTCTATCTGTCCCTTCTCATCGCGATGACCGCGGGGGTGATGCTCGCCTGGCCCATCGTGCGATCCGACACGGATACGTGGTTTCACCTCGAGAACGGACGCTACCTCTTCACTCACGGAGCGATTCCGCACCAAACCCATTTCTCCTTCCTCGAGCCGCCTCGAGAGTCGGTGAACTATTCGTGGCTCTTCCAGGCGCTGGTCTATTGGCTCTCTGTCCACTGGGGCTATTACGGGTTGATTGTGCTGCGGGCCGCGGTCTTTCTCGCGACAGCGGTGTTGATCGCCCGGCTGCTGGGATCGGGCCCGCAGGGCCGATCGTGGTGGTCGGCGCTCCCCGCCGTCTTGTGTACATTGCTGCTGTTTTCTCGGGACATCAACCTCCGCCCCCACATCTTCACCTACCTGTTCATCGTCCTGACGGTCTTCATCATCGAACGCCGACCTCGCTGGACGTGGCTCCTGCCAGGGGTGGTGATCGTCTGGAACAACGTCCACGGGATCATGTATCCTGTCGTGCTCCTCATCGGATTGGCGTATGGGATCGAGTACGCCGTCAACCGCCTTCGCGGCCGCCCCTACCGACCCCAGGACGCGCGGCAGGCGCTGATCCCGTTGGTCGTGATGATGTGTGCGATCTTCGTCAGGCCTCGGGCGCTCGACTTCTTCCAGCTCCCCTTTCCCAACCTGGAGGGCTACCTGCACCAGCGCATCAGTGAATTCAGCCGGCTGGCGTGGCGCGACCTCTTGACGATCCACATCAACGCGTTGATCCCCCAAGGGCTGACGGTCGTGAACCTCTACGGGCTGCTCGTGGTCATGGCCGTGGTGAGGGGTGTGGCGAGCCGGACCATGCGCCTGAGCCATCTGCTGCTGTGCCTGGGCGGGGTGGCCATGGCGTCGAGGGGGGTGCGGTTTGTCCACGAGTTTGCGCTGCTGTCGCTGCCGCTTCTCGCCGCCAACCCCCGGGCGGCGCCCTGCGTTGCTGAAGCTTCGCAGAGGCCTCTCCGAAGCTCGCAGAGCGAAGGAGGGCGAGATGCTGGCGTGGGCCGCTTGCCTCGCCCGGCAGCCTGGCTCATCGCCGGGCTCTTGATGCTTATCCCGATTCGCTGGATTACGGCGCGAGTCCCGTTTCGACCCGCCTATCCGTTTTCGCGCCAGGCCCTCCCGGTCGGGGTGGCGACCTTTCTCAATCAGGCTGGCTCCGGTGGGGCGCTGATGAACGCCCCCAACAGCGGAGGCTATCTGCGCTGGATGCTCTCGCCGAGGTACCGCATCTTCATGGACATGGAGCAGATCTTCACCGATGAAGATTTCTATCAAGCGACTCAAGCGTTTGTGCAGGCGCCGATGCTGCGGCGGATCGTGTCGCGCTACGACCCCTCGTTCATCACGGCGCCGATGGAGAACCAACAATTTGCCGGCGTGATCAAGGAATTCCCGGAGTACGTGCCCGTCTTTTTCGACGACGCGGAGATCCTGTACGCCAGCCGCCTCCGCGAGCCGGATCTGACCGCCCGATATGCCTTGCAGGAGATCGATCTGCTTGAGCTCGCCAAACACGCGCGCACGATCCTGGGGGATGAGTCACTGAGTCCCTCGGTCCTGCAGGCGCTGGAGCGGCTGATCGCCATCGATCCCGGCTGCGGCCTGACGCGCTATCTCCTCGGCCTGGCGGCGATCCAATCCAGCGCGTATGACCAAGCCCTGAGCCATGCCGGAGTGATCGTGGAACAGTATCCCGAATGGGCGCAGGGGCATGCCCTTCGAGGGCGCGCCTTGCGGGGGCTCGGCCGGCTGGATGAGGCCTCCAGGGCGTACCGCCGGGCCCTCCGGCTGGCCCCCGGGCGGAGCGTCCTCTATAAGGAACTGGGGCTGGTCTTCCGGGCGCAGCATCAGCCCGCGCGGGCGTATCGAATGCTCAAGCGTGGCGTGGACCTCTTTGGTTCCGACACCTCGCTGGAGGATCTGTACCTTTTGGGCTCCGTCGCGCGGGAGGCGGGAAAGCTCGCGGATGCCAGAGCCGTTTTTCAGTTCATGCTGGCCGAGCGGGTTTCGCCGGGCGAGACAACCTGGATCGACACGCTCGCCACGGAGCTGTCTCAGTTGACCTCCGGAGGAATCTTCGGTATCCTACCTGAAGCGAAGGGAGAGGTCCGATGAGCGGCTATGCGATTGTCGAGGCGGGGGGACGGCAGTGGCGGGTCGAGCCGGGAACGCAGTTACGCGTGAACCGGCTGGATGCGGCAGTCGGCAGCCGGCACGTGATTGACCGGGTGCTGCTGGCCGGGGATGGGACGACCGTCCAGGTCGGCCAGCCCTATCTGCCAGGGGCCAAGGTGTTGTGCGAGGTCCTGGAGCAAACCAAAGGGCCGAAGGTGATCACGTACAAGTTTCGCCGGCGGGAAAATTACCGCAAGACGGTCGGCCACCGGCAGCAACTCACAAAATTGCTGGTGAAAGACATCCAGATATAAGGCTCCGACGAGCGAAGCGAGGAGGCTAAATGGCGCATACAAAAGGTCAGGGATCGACACGCAACGGGCGGGATAGCGCCCCCAAGCGGCTTGGCGTGAAATGTTTTGAAGGGCAGCAGGTGCGCGCCGGCACCATCCTGATCCGCCAGCGGGGAACTCCCTTCAAACCCGGCTGGTTTGTGGGGGTGGGAAGCGACTGGACGCTGTTCGCGAAGCGCGACGGCGTGGTCCAATTCCCGAAGCCCCGTGTCGTGAGCATCCAACCGAGTCCAGTGACAAGCGACACGTGACAAGTAACAGGTGACAGGTGATGGGTGGCCATGTTTGTCGATCAGGCGGAGATTGCGGTGATCGCGGGAGCCGGGGGCAATGGCTGCTCCGCGATGCACAAGGAGCCCTTCGCGCGGTATGCCCGCCAGACCGGCGGCAATGGCGGCGACGGTGGGAACGTGATCCTCGTCGCTGACCCCCAGCTTTCGACCCTCCTCGATTTCCACTTCCGACACGAATTCCGCGCAGGCCGTGGGCGTCACGGCTCCGGCAACACCAAGACCGGCAAGCGGGGTGGTGAGTGTGAGATTCGGCTTCCCGTCGGGACGGTCGTCTATGACGCGCAAACGAACGACCTCCTGCGAGACCTCGCAACACCGGGAGAGCGGCTCATCATCGCGCGCGGCGGACGCGGAGGAGTCGGCAATGCCTACGCCAGGCAGGCGAGCCCAGGCGAGCCGGGGATCCAGCGCCGGCTTCGGCTCGAGCTGAAGCTGCTGGCCGACGTGGGGTTGATCGGCTGTCCCAATGCCGGCAAATCGTCACTCCTCGCCCGCCTCTCCACCGCCCATCCGAAAATCGCGCCCTACCCGTTTACCACGCGCACGCCGGTCCTGGGCGTGGTGGCCGCGGTGGAGGGAGAGTCCTTTGTGGCGTGCGATATTCCCGGACTGATTGAAGGCGCCCATGAGGGGCGCGGCTTGGGCGCACAGTTCCTGCGGCACATTGATCGCACAAGGCTGCTGGTGCACGTCGTGGACATGGCCGCGGTCGACGGGCGTGATCCGGTGGCGGACTATCATCAAGTGAATCAGGAGCTTGCGGCGCACAATCCCGCCTTGGCCCGGCGGACCCAGATTGTCGTGGCCAACAAGATGGATCTCCCTCAAGCGAAGGAGCAGCTTGCGCGATTTCAGGCGGCCGAAGGCGTTGGGGTCGTGCCCATTTCATGCGCCACGAAGACCGGGATTCCGGAGCTGGTGAAGATCGTCTGGAAGCAACTGCAGACACTGACGAGCGCTCATGAGCCACCCCACCACGCGATTCAAGCGCCTCGTGATTAAGGTCGGCACCAGCGTGCTCGCGGAGACGACAGGGACCCCGCGGCTCAACACCCTCCACGCCCTCGCTCAACAGCTGGCCACCTGCGCGCGCCAGTCCTGCGAGGTGGTGGTCGTCAGCTCCGGGGCGATTGCCTGCGGCATGGCCGTGTTGGGGTTGGTCCGACGGCCGAGGGAGCTCGCGCAGCTCCAGGCGTGCGCGGCGATCGGGCAGGGGCAGCTGATGCGGCTCTATAGTGAGGCCTGCGGCCGGTGCGGGTTGACGGTCGCTCAGGTGCTGTTGACCGAGGCGGATCTGTCGAATGCCGGGCGGTGCCGCAACGCCCGGCACACCATGGAGGCGCTCCTTAAGCGCCAGGTGGTGCCGATCGTCAACGAGAATGACACGGTGGCGGTTGACGAAATCACGTTCGGCGACAACGACCGGCTTGCAGCGCTGGTGGCCTCGCTCATCCGTGCGGATTTGCTGATTATGCTCTCGGATGTGGATGGCCTGTTGCGCGGCGGCCGGGTCGTTGCGCGTCTTGACGATCTCAACCAGACCCATGACGCGTTGGCGAAGCCGACCAAGCGCTCCACCACCAAAGGCGGGATGCTCTCGAAGTTGTCGGCGGCGAGGATCGCGCGCCACGCCGGCATTCCGATGGTGATCGCCAACGGTCATCGTGAGGGAGTGGTGCCGGACATCCTCGCCGGCCGTCCGATCGGCACCTTGATTCCACCGACCGCCTCCCGGTTGACCTCCCGCAAATGGTGGATCGCCTTTTCGGTCCGCAAGCCCCACGGCACCCTCGTGGTGGATGACGGGGCGGCGGAGGCGCTGCTCCATCGGGGCACGAGTTTGCTGGCGTCAGGCATTCAGGCGGTTGGGGGGCGGTTCCATGCGGGCGATTCGGTGGCCATTGTGACGGCACGACAAGAGGAAATTGCCCGAGGGATTTCGGGTTTTTCCTCAAGCGACTTGCTGCGGATTCGAGGACTCAAAACCCATGAAATCGCCTCGGTGCTCGGCAGCGCCAGCGCCAAAGAAGTGGTCCATCGTAATCAGCTCGTGTTGATGAAGGACGCCGCATGAGAGGCAGACTTCAGACTCCAGACTCCAGACTTCAGGAAAAGCTTCTTCCTGATGTCTGAGGTCTGATGTCTGATGTCTGAACAATGAACGCTCAGGTAGTCGATCAGGTTCGTCGGGTGGCCGAAGCCGCGCGGGCAGCGGCGCGGGTTTTGGCGAACGCCTCCACAGCTTTGAAGGATACGGCGCTGCAGGCCATGGCGCAGGGCTTGCGCGCCCGAGGCGATCAGATTCGGGCGGCCAACGCGCAGGATGTGGAGGAGGCGCGCGCGGGGGGTCTTTCCGGCGCCTTGATTGACCGGCTGACGTTGACCGACAAGCGGTTCGAGGAGATGATCGCCTCGATCGAGGCGGTGGTCCGCCTGGCGGATCCTGTCGGGCAGATCATCAAGGAATGGCGGCAGCCCAACGGCCTGCTGATCCGCAAGGTGCGCGTGCCGATCGGGACGGTCGGAATCATTTATGAGTCTCGCCCGAATGTCACCAGCGACTGTGCGGCGTTGTGCCTGAAAAGCGGCAACGCCGTGGTGCTGCGTGGCGGCTCCGAGGCGTTCCGGTCTCATGGCGCGATCGCCTCAGCCATCCAGCAGGCCCTGGACGCATCGGGTCTGCCGAGGGGGGCCGTCAGCCTGATTCCTGTCGCCGAGCGCGCCGGGGTGGATGCGATGCTGGAGCTGGACGATTGCATCGATGTCGTCATCCCGAGGGGCGGCGAGGAGCTCATCCGCAAGATCACCCGACAGTCCCGCATCCCCGTCATCAAGCACGCCAAAGGCGTCTGTCATGTCTATGTCGACGAGGCCGCCGACTTGGCAATGGCCCAGGCGATCGCCTTCAACGCGAAATGCCAGCGCCCGGCGACCTGCAACGCCATGGAGACGCTGCTGGTTCATGAGCGTATCGCCAAGGCGTTCTTGCCGAAGATGGTCACACAATTTCGTCAGGCCCGGGTGGAACTTCGAGGCTGCGAGGCCACGCGTGTGATCGTGCCCGATGTCCATCCGGCGACGGAAGAAGACTGGTCGACGGAATATCTCGACCTGATCCTCTCGGTCCGGGTCGTGGGGTCGCTGGATGACGCCATCGACCACATCAAGCACTACGGGTCGGCCCACTCGGACACCATTGTCACCAACGCCCGCGCCCACGCCGACCGGTTTCTGCAGGAGGTGGACTCGGCGTGCGTCTACGTCAACGCCTCCACCCGGTTCACCGACGGGTATCAGTTCGGACTCGGGGCGGAGATCGGGATCAGCACGGACCGGTTGCACGCGCGGGGACCGATGGGCCTGGAGGAGCTGACGACCTACAAATACGTCGTCATCGGCACCGGCCAGATCCGCGAATGAAGAAGCTATCTGCAATCAGCAATCAGCAGTCAGCAACAGACGTCAGGTGCGTGGTGTCTGTTAAGTTCTTGCCGATTGCCGATTGCCGATTGCTGGTTGCTGGTTGCTGCGGATGAGACTTGGCATTCTCGGCGGGACGTTCAATCCGATCCATCTCGGCCATCTCATCCTGGCCGAGGCCGCCCGCGAGCAGGCGCGGCTCGATCAGGTGTGGTTCGTCCCCACCGCCATCCCGCCTCACAAGAGGCCCCGCGAGCTGGCGTCAGCCGCCGCGCGGTGGGATATGGTGCGGTTGGCGATTCGAGGGCAGCCTGCGCTGCGGGCCGATGCCGTGGAGCTTCGGCGGGGCGGGGTGTCCTACACCGTGGAGACGATCCGGGCGATTCGCCGCCGGGTGCCGCGCGCTCGCCTGTTCCTGATCGTCGGCTCAGAGATGTTACAGGTACGCTGGGTTGGGCTGACGGAGATTGCGGAATCGTGCACGTTTCTGGTCGCATCCCGAACCACGGCAAGGCCTCGGCGCCCTCGAGGCCTTCGGATCCAATGGGTGCGGATGCCTCGGATTGAGATTTCTTCCTCGATGATTCGGGCCCGTCGTCATCACCGGCGGTCCATCCGGTTCCTGGTGCCGGATGCGGTGGCGCGGTGCATCGCGCGCCGTCATCTCTATCGCAACCAGGCGACCCTTCGACTCGCGCCCCCGCACGTTTGGCTTCGCCAAACGAAGCCGCGGGGGGCATCGCTCAGGATTCCGCCCCACGGGCAGAGCCCGTGGGGCTCCACACACAGGTAGGTGAGCCATGCGGCGGTCCTTTCTCTACCATGCGGATGGGCAG